>Ga0206679_10003580_pt1 | contig 11869 bp, 13 predicted proteins | sample M110012015metaG_FD_155464 | JGI IMG/M metagenome (GOLD analysis project Ga0206679, IMG submission 155464) | Ammonia-oxidizing marine archaeal communities from Monterey Bay, California, United States - M1 100m 12015 | ecosystem: Environmental > Aquatic > Marine > Intertidal zone | place: USA... | reverse complement strand
GATTTGTTTGAAGACATAATGGAATATATTGGACTAACGTTTTGCGACTAAACCGCTTGCACGGCCAAAATGAGCATAAACTGAATTTGAAATGGCTTTTGCTATTCGTTGACGGGTCTTTGATTTTAGCAAATCTTGTCGATCACGTCTATTATTAAGGTTAGCGATTTCTACTAAAACAGAAGTCGGCACCTTGCTGTAACGAAGAACAGCCGGCAGAGTCTTTTTACCTTTGTGGTAAAGATAACCCCTGACTGCTGAGGAAACCCGATGTGTAGGCAACTTTGTTTTGCGGAACTGGTCAATAATAACTTTTCCAAATGATTTACTCAGTTTTTCAGAATAACGATTGTCCTTTGTTTGAAAAGTTAATTTTGAATTATATTCCTTAATCCTGCGGTATATTTTACTTTTCAACCGAAAACTTCCGCGACGCAGGCGTCGATCAGGATAATAGACCATCACACCTCTCAGCGATGAGTGAAGGGAGTCACCGTGAAGACTGATAAATAAAATATTCTCAGGAGGTACTTTTTGTTTCCTTAACTTCTGATATATATGGTTGACTAGATAGACTCGCATATTTGCGCCAACCCGTGAATTACGGGTAGAATAACGCGGTGTGACTAAAAGCTGTTCATCTTTGTCATGTCGATGAGATAAAAAACGTACAGGTTTTTTCTGGTTAGGATCAGCCAGGGTGGGATGTACTATCACACCTTCTTTTTTGAGTAGCTCAGACATGCGCTTGCTGACATCATAAACCACCTCATCTTCATAAATCAGATCTTTATTTTTTCTGGATCCCCCTGAAGCTCCGGGATCGCCGCCACCGTGACCTGAATCAAGAATGACATGAATTTTATGAACATTAGTTTTTCTTTTTGTTTTTTTGGCAACTACGCTTGCTGACATCATAAACCACCTCATCTTCATAAATCAGATCTTTATTTTTTCTGGATCCCCCTGAGGCTCCGGGATCACCGCCACCGTGACCTGAATCAAGAATGACATGAATTTTATGAACATTAGTTTTTCTTTTTGTTTTTTTGGCAACTATCTTCGTTTTGCTTTTTTTATTTTTAGTAGCAACGGTTTTTGCTGTTTTGCTTTTTTTACTTTTTACTTTAATTGTTTTCCTGGCTGAAGCAGCTTTTTTAGTGGACAAATTCGCATTTGTCTGGTTAACAAGGTATTCTTCACTTAACCATTCAAGTGGAATTTTTATTTTTTGCCGATTCTGAATGAGTTTTGCGTCAGGGATATTATTCAATTTTAATATTTTGTTTGCTACATGATTTACCTCATCGTTTAACAGACGTCCGGTAAAACGGATCACAACCGAAGAATAAAGTGTCTCACCGGGTTTCATCTGATAATGCGCGAAAAATTTTCCTGAAGCTTCCTGCTTGAGTTTCAAAGGAGCTCTAACAGCAACTTGGCGCAACGCAAGTTCCGGACTTATCCATTTCCAAGGAATTTTGATAACATCACCTTTTTTGAGGATATTCCCATTTTTACGCATTTTATTGTAGCGTACCAAATGTCCGGCCTTTATGCCTTTTTTGGTGAAGAGACCCGCAATCAGTGTGGTTGTTTCCCAGCCGTAGGTTACCCGATGCCTCCAATAGTCTTCGTCGGCTTTGTCTTTATAAAATACTGCTTTAAGCGCGGAACTGCGGATGACATTGCTAATGACCTTGAACGGAAATGTTATGAAACGATTTCTGTACAGGCGCCTTGATTTGCTGTATTTACGGATTGTTTTCAGACTTCTGTATTTTGGTTGCAGAACTCTCCTGGCCAGACTGTAACCTCCTTCTCCGCCTTGAGGCTTGAGTTTTACAACTAGCCGCTTACCATTCCAGCCGACCTTCATTTCGGAGTTTCCCGTACTTTGATACTCTAAACGGAAATTTTTCCAGTTAGAACTTTTAGGCGACTTTGCAAATGTCTTTTCTATCAGACCTATCAAAGAAGAAAGAACGAGTGCGAAGATGACAAACTTTAGTTTCATTATGTTAACGTTGGCTGATGATGCTGATTTGGTAGAGCTTTTCTGCTTGAGGGAGGCCGATCTCAGTTGATATCCCGCGTTGTGGTTCAGCCTCTTTTGCCTCTCCATTTAAATCTTTAGAGATTCTGTAAATTCCAGGCACGTGATGTAAATATTCAGGACGTATCCATTCCAGCGGGATTTTTATTAATTGACCTGCTGAAAGCTGGTGTGCGTCCTCAAGTCTGTTCAAAACCAACAAATCACTGGCATTTTGACTGCGAACGTAATGCTTGGTTTCACCAATGAAACGTATTACTACTGAGGAATAGAGTGTATCTCCTGGTTGAATCCGGTAAAAGGCATAGCGCAGTCCGGATTCATCTTTTTTGATGAAAAGCGGTTTATGCACAGCTAGAGGTTGCAGTTCCAAATCGGCACGTAAAATGTTCCAGGGAATGATAAATGTTTCACCCTGTTTGTAAACTTGTTGAGGAAAAATGGAATTTGCGGATCTGGTAAAAGATTTCGCGATCAAGTCCGGAGTTTCCCAGCTATATGTAGTTTGATGACGCCATCCTCCAAATTCAACACGATCATTCGGAAACAGTACACGCAGGGCTTCACCCTGAATTGCGCCTATCAGCTGTTCAAAAGGGATAGTTAAATAACGTTTGTGATTCAGCGGCTGACCGTTCATAAATTCACGTATCAGTTGAAACTGATGTGATCCGTCCCTTAAAACACGGAGCGCGAGCTGATATTCCCCCTCATATTTTCTCGGTCGCAACTGCACAAATAAGGAGCCGACCGCTTTAGTTCCTTCCGGACGCAAATCTTTCAGTCCCTGGTTGTTAGAATTGTCATACCAGCCCACTCGCATCGGATCACGCTGAGCAAATAAAAATGACGCCAGCGGAAGTGTCTCAACTTCAACGGCTTTTGAGGACGCAGACAATGAAGCTGCAGGAGCAGGACTGTTGAAAAAAAACAGAGCCGCAATTACTAGGCTCAGATGAAATTTAAATGACATGATTATTAGTATCGCTTGGTGTCTTCTACGTGATCGAGGCTTGTTCTTAGTTGATTTCGAACCTTGAAACTAAAACGGATAAACGATTGTTCTTCATATAAATACAACAAAAACTGTGCCAGTAGACTCAGCAACAGAATAAAGAAGAGATTGCGGAGAAGTTGGGAAAGAAAATTAAGGAGTTCAAAGGGGAAAAGAAAGAAACTTTTTACATTTGAAAAAGACTTGTACCGGATGAATCAGCGGATTGTCAATACATTCAAGTAAGTTGATATCCCATCCATCAGCATCTGCACCGAAATTGCCACCAGAACCATACCCATCAGACGTTCTACGGCAATGAGTCCTCTTTTACCGAATAGTTTGTTGAGTTTGCTTGAAGAGAGCATGATCAGGCTGGTTACCGCCCAGGCACCTAAAACAGCAGCCAACCATTCAAAGATTCGCTCAGGCTGAGATCTGGCGAGTAAAATCAGCATTGCCAACGTGGAAGGTCCTGCGAGTAAAGGAACTGCAAGGGGAACAAAAAATGGCTCACCTTCCGGCATTTCACCCATGATGCCCTTTTCACTGGGAAAGATCATGCGCAGTGAAATCAAAAAAAGCACTATGCCGCCGGCAATACTCACTGCTTCCTGTCGCAGGTTTAACCATTTAAGCAGATATTCACCTGCAAATAAGAACAGTAGTAAAACCAGCAAAGCTAAAAATAATTCACGAATTAATATTTTTCGCCTGCGTGACTCACTTTCGACAGTTTTTAAGACTGAGAGGAACAAGGGAATGTTTCCCAGAGGATCCATGATCAGCAGCAGGGTCAGACCTGCGGACAAAATATCCATGCTTAATTACGCAGATAAAACAAAAAACAATAATAAAAAAACTTAATACTGTGAACAGAAATTTTGGCTGGAAAAGTAATCTTAATCAACCACAAACAGCTTGGAAGTGGTCTTCAGCTGTTCTTATTAGAAAAATTTAAGCTTAATCAAGAAAATGGGGAAACAGTTCTTCTGCGTAATATTTCATACTGTGAACAGAAATTTTGGCTGGAAAAGTAATCTTAATCAACCACAAACAGCTTGGAAGTGGTCTTCAGCTGTTCTTATTAGAAAAATTTAAGCTTAATCAAGAAAATGGGGAAACAGTTCTTTTGCGTAATATTTACGCAGCAAGGCCAACTAGCAGCACCGTTCAGCAGGAGTTGCAGAACATCAGCATACACTTCATGATAGCGGCAGCTTGTTAAACCTTAAAGGATGACTTCAAAGATTAGAGTGTTGATCCGCTTGGGTTAGTATCATAATCCTTGTTTTCCCAACAGTCCCATGAATCGTCCACCAGAGTACCCATACCCAGCCGGGAGTCAGGTTCCAGATTTGCTCGAAAGACTTCATTTTGTGTAACCGCAGGATTCTGTACAACATGTTCAATTTCTCCTCCTTTTTTGAGGAACTCCCTGGTGGCAAGTTCAATATCTTCACTGGACGGTTTTGCTTTTGCTGAGTTTTTAGCAGCTTTTGCTTTGACTTTTCTGTCAGCTCCAAAACCATTGGCCTGTCGATTAAATTTGTTGTCCATCTTAATTTTCCAGAAAAATTATGTTTGAGATCAACATCAGTTTTTGGCCGATCATTCAACTGTAAAAAAACCATACATATTATGGCGGTGATGCTAACATCAAGCAACACGTTTGTAAAGTTTTAAAAGCTGAAAAATATTAAATTAATGAGGGCTAAAATATAAAAGGCAGGAAATTCAGAACTTAAGACAAATATTTTTATTAAGGGAAATGGTTACTTATTTTTTTTAATTTTTTCCAGAAATTCGGTCCATTCGATGGTCAACAAGTTTTTTTTCTGTGTATTACAGGATTTACAGCAAGGTACGAGGTTTGATTTAACGCTCCTTCCTCCGCGTGCTAGAGGCACCAGGTGATCCATTGTCAGTTGACGTGCGGGTGTTGGTGTTTCACAGTAATAACAGCTGTTACCCGCTCTCCGGTTTTTCCACCATTGTGATTTCCGAAGTTCTCTTGCTTTTTGTCTTTCCTGCCGGATTACTTTAGCGTCCTGTTCATTCTGCCAATCTTTTTTTTGCATCAAAATTTCCTTGCAGTCCAGGTCGGGGAACCCTCTTCAAAATCTTTGGGTGTACGTGTTAAACGCCGCCGTCCGGTTCCGTCCACAAACATAATGTACAATTTGTCCCGGCCGGTTGAGGAAGAAACAAAACCGATTTGACGTCCGTCCGGAGACCAGGCAGGTTGCTCCGAATTGTAACGTCCTCGTGTTAGCGAGTGATCTTCACCAGTAAACGGATCCATCAAATGAATTTGGCTGTGCCCTTTGCTAAATTTTGAATAAGCGATGAGAGTACCGTCCGGTGACCAGACAGGGTCGCTGTTGCTGCCTTGGCCAAAAGTGAGTTGAAACGGAATTTTTGTGCCGAGCTGCAGATAGAAGATCTGTTCATGTCCGGTACGGTCCGAGACAAAGATCAGATGCGCATTATCCGGAGATAAATCAGGAACAGTGTCAATCGCCCGGTGAGTGGTCAAACGTGTTTCTTTCCTTTTTTGTTTGTCAAAGGAATACAAATCTGTGTTGCCCTTTCGGCTTAATGTCACAACGAGCTGACGTCCATCGGAATACCAGCTGCCTCCGCTGACACTTAGAAAATTGTTTGAATAACGTGTTGCTGATGTGTTGGAGCGCAGTAATCTTACCGGCCGATTTTTAAAATTATTATAAATAATTGCAGTTCCGCTGCGGCTTAGGGTCGTATAAACAATGGCATCACCCTGCGGACTCCAACTCGGCAGAAGACTGATAGACGAATTTTTTGAAACTGCCGCCAATTTTTTCCCGTGTGTATTAATCCTGGCAATAATTTTGCGTCGTTTCGGTTGTTTAAGTGTAAAAGCTATTGTGCTCCCAAGCACACCTTCCAGACCTGTGAGCTGGGCAGACATGTTGTTAATCAAATCCATCAAATCTGCTTCCCTGAAACGATTTTTGCGTAAAGGCAAATCAAGTGGAAACAGTTCCGCACCGTCATTATCCGCAACAGTAAGCATCAAATGTTTTGAGACTAAAGCTCCAGTTACTGCATACCTGCGTTCCAGCTTGAGCAGTATTTTCATGTCGACCTGAGAAGCACCTGCTGTACGGCAGGTTTTATAGCGTGAGTCTGTCACCAGGAATACACCGCTCCAGCAGAGGTTACGGTCGATAATCCGCAGCCAGCGACTCGCGTCAGGATGTTCAGTAAAACTCTCTTCCGGAACCATGGTTACACCGAATCTGGCAAAGCCCAGTCCACTGATGACAATCTCCTCGTTGGAATAAGAATCCGCAGCCAGCGACTCGCGTCAGGATGTTCAGTAAAACTCTCTTCCGGAACCATGGTTATACCGAATCTGGCAAAGCCCAGTCCACTGATGACAATCTCCTCGTTGGAATAAGTCTGTGCCTGCAACGAAGTCGTGAAACAAAGGGCGAAAATAATTAAACTGAATCTAAAAGGATGTTCTCTTAAAAGAATTTTGTGTAAGTGCATAAGTTTAGGCAGAATCCAATTATTAATTTTGAGGTACTATCCGAATCAACACGATATAGGGAGGATTCTGAGCCAGAGCTTGGGGCAGAGGATCCAGCACAGCATTGCGCACCGCAAGCTCAGCAGCCTGGTCGAAAGAGGGGAATCCGCTTTTATTAATGAATTCATATTCAATTATTTCACCTGATGCAATAATCTTTAGCCTTACCCGTACAAACACCTCAGCAGGGTAGCCCCCGAGTTTGTTACTTTTCCGCATGTTTTTTGCCTTGATCTGATTACTAATGTGCACGTTATATTCCGCTCCTGCCAACTGTGCTATTCTTTTACGCTGCAATGAGTTAGTATCGGTTATTTCTTTCGTTTTGCTGAGAGGAGTCTGCTCAGGAATTCCTAAATCCTGCACAGGCTCCTTAAGTTTTATTCCTTCCGGGAATAATTCTTCAAGTTTGGGTTCAGCTTTGTCAGCAGCTTCTGCCGCGGGTTTTACCGGAGAGATTGTCGGGATATTTTCTAAAGTAGGCTGCGATATTTCAGGGAGTTTCTGTAGGGGTAGATCTAAAGGTTTTGAAAAACTTGGCGTTTTTAATTTTTGCGGTGAAATCTCTTCACGCGAAAATTCGGGTAATTCTATCTGGCTCGGCTTTAGTAAAGATTTTCTTGACGTAAGGGGAGAAAGAGGAAGAGGTTCCTTGCTCAATTTCGGTAAATTAGTGATCGCACTTGATCTTTCCGGAGATTCAGGCTGAAGCAGCAAAGGTTTGCGGGGTTTTTTTAAAGCTTGCGGACTTATCTTAGGACTTTGCTTAATGCTTGGCGCCTTAGTTGTGATTTGAGCTTGGCGCCTTAGTTGTGATTTGAGGCTGCGACATATTAAGACTCGGTGCTTCAGTTTTCTTAACTGCAGGCTTCGGCAGTACAGTATTTTTGAGATTATTATCAAGAACAGGTTTCTTCAGTACAGGTTTATCTGGAACAAGTTTTTGCAGTTTTGGTCTCAATCCTGTCTCAAGTTTTTGTAAAACAGGCTTTTCAATAACTGGTTTTGGTTTGTTAATGAGCGTTGGTTTTGAGGGGAGTTTTCTTTTCAATAACGGGTTTTGGTTTGTTAATGAGCGTTGGTTTTGAGGGGAGTTTTGCATAACTTACACCAATTCTGGCTCGAATGGGTGGCGGCTCTGCTACCCAGAATTCTGAAATAATTCCAATTGTTAAACCCAGAAATATATGCAGCAACAAAGAACCGATGAAAAGGAACGTAAACGTTCCTTGATCATGAAAAAAAATCAGCCTCTCGAAACTACTCAGTTGCCTAACTGAAGAACTTATTCCTGCGGAATCCCCCGGAAAAATCGCTATTTTGTCTAATTTTTGAAAAAAATTCATTTTTTTCTTGTCAAGCCTTGACTAATTTTCCAAAAAATAATATTTTTGGTGTCGTCGATGAAAGTTCACATCTAATTTATCTACGGAACACATCTAATCTATCTACGGAATCAAAACGTTTTTGTAACGTAGATGAACGTTTATTTAGGGTTTTTCATCGGTGTTTGCCGATTCGCTGTGTTGCGGATTTTCGGTTTATTCTATTTAATGAACAATGGGGGCTACCTACAGGTCGGCCCGATAATCTTGTTAATTTATTAATCTTTTTCTGGGAAAATGACTATGACCAAATCTGATCTTATTGATGCTCTTGCAGCAGACACCGGACTTACTAAAGCAGACGCAGATCGTTTTCTAAAGTCTTTCACCGCCAATGTTGAAAAAGCACTTAAAAGTGGCGATTCTCTCACACTGATTGGTTTCGGCACATTCTCTGTGTCCAACCGCGCAGCGCGCGTCGGTCGAAACCCCCAAAATCCTTCACAGGTAATAAACATTCCAGCTTCGAAAAGTGCAAAATTCAAAGCTGGCAGCAAACTCAAAGGCGCTTTGAACTAAGGCCATCATCTTCAAGGTTCAGGGTTTTAACATTGTTTCTGCCTTGAACCTTGTACGATGCAGCTCTGCATTTTTCTTACCTACAATTCAGGTTCACTTTCCTCTCTTTCGGTTTTTTCAGTTACTGTCTGTCCGCACCTTCCGGAACGTGACAGATCCAAAACAGGTTCTGTCCCGGTTTTGTAGTGTTCCTCTTTTATCTCTTTTACATTATCACAGGGTATTGCTCGTCTGCCGGATTTGTGAATTTTAACAGTAGTTATCCCCGGAGGTTGTTTAAATTGTTCTGTCGGCAGATTGGTAACTGCATTTTTCATAAAATCGATCCAAATTGGAGCTGCTGCCCTTGATCCGGTTTCCGATCTTCCCATTCGTCTTGGTTTGTCAAATCCTACATAAACACCGGTAAGCAATTGCGGAATGTAACCAATGTACCACGCATCAACGCTGTCATTCGTGGTTCCGGTTTTTCCTGCAGAAGGTCGTCCAATCGCACGCGCACGTCTTCCGGTTCCTGTCTGAACCACATCCTGTAAAACATTGCTTAGCAGAAACGCTGTTTCTTCGGAAGTGACTTGTTTAAACTCAGGCAAACTTGACTCAAGAGTGTTTCCGGCCTGATCTTCTACACGCAGAATATAGATTGGTTTTACCAGTCGTCCTTGATTCGCAAAAACACCGTAAGCAGTTATCATCTCCTGTAAGGTCGTGGATAATGATCCGAGGCATGTGGTCAAATTTGCCATCATGTCTGCAGTGATACCTAAACGGCGACTGTAGACAATGACCAGCTTTGGTTTTAATTCTTCACAAAGTCCTATGGTCGGCAAATTTAAACTTTTAACCAGAGCTGTACGCAGTGAAACTCTTCCCCTTACTTTATCTCCATAATTTTTTGGAGTCCATATCTCTGCATCTCCAGCAGTTTCTGCTCCTGTGGCATAAGCCCTTGGACTGTCGATCAAGGCGCTGCTGAGTGTAAATCCCGCGTCCAGTGCTGCTGAGTACACGATTGGTTTGAATGATGAACCGGGCTGTCTTTGTGCCTGTATAGCACGGTTAAATTCACTCTCTTCATAACGGTAACCACCGGACATTGATAATACCTCACCGTTCTTTGGGTCCATCGCCAGCAAAGCACCATTAACTAGAGGCTCCTGATATAACTCCAGACGGAAGGAATTATTTTTTGTGTCATAATCGGCAAGTCTTACCTGAATTTCATCGCCTGTAGAAAATATTTCTGAGGGTTTAGCAATTCGGGAAGGTCTTTCATCTTTCAGAATATTCCCGTTTCTCCAGGTTTTAATATTGTTCCATTCCAGAGTTCCGGAAGATTTACCTATTTTTACAGAAACTTCTTTCAGAATATTCCCGTTTCTCCAGGTTTTAATATTGTTCCATTCCAGAGTTCCGGAAGATTTACCTATTTTTACAGAAACTTTTTTCTCACTTACTTTATTGACTGTTCCACCGACGATATTTCCGAGGAACAATGAATCAATATTTACAGTATTGTCTAAGGTGAAATTGTCTGTAGAGCTACTGTTATCAAGGCTTTCATCTTTTTGTTGACCACGAAATCCCTGCCTTTTTGTTAACTCTAAAATCCCCTTCCGTAAAGCCTCATGAGCATATGTCTGATAGTTCAGATCCATTGCTAAATAAACCTTAAGACCACCCTGATAAAGAACTTTTGAACCATATTTCTTGATCAGATATCGCCGTACATGTTCGACATAATAAGAGGTGGCTTCTGTGGTTGAATCGTGAATTCGAATTAAGCTGATCGGCATCTCACTTGTTTTCTGCAATTCTTGCTCCGAGATGAAGCCTTCTTGCCGCATTCTTCTTAAAACACTATTTCTACGCAACAGGGCGAATTCCGGATTAACGTGAGGTGCGTAACGTGAAGGTGCAGGAAGGATACCGACTAAGAGGGCACTTTCCGCGAGATTAAGTTCTTCTACATGCTTGCCAAAATATCCCTGTGACGCAGCTTCAATACCTTCCGCATTGCCTAAATATACTTTGTTCAGATAGAGCGACAGAATTTCCTGTTTCGAAAACTGCATTTCCATCCTGAAAGCAAGCAACATCTCCCTGAGTTTACGGACAATCTGCTTTTCTCTGCTCAACAAAAATAGTCTCGCTGTTTGCTGAGTAAGGGTACTTGCACCTTGAACAATTCGACCTGCTCTTAGATTCGCAAGGAAAGCTTTGGGGATTCTCAGAGGGTCAATTCCAAGGTGAGAGAAAAAACGGGAATCTTCACTGGCAACCAGCGCCTGAACGAGATGCGGAGGAAACTGTTGATAAGGTACTAATATCCGTCTCTGGATGAATAGTTCTTCAATCTGATTACCTTCACGGTCATAAAGAACAGTCGGCAAAACATCATTTCTTTTGTGAAGTTCGTCCTCCAGATTTTGTGGTAAAGTTTTACTGAGTTCAAACAGGAATACACCGAGTGCAGTTGCGGAAATAGTCCCTGTAATAATCACTAACCAGAATGCCCATTTGATAAACTGAGTCAGTCTTTTCATAGTGAGTCTGTTTTCAAAATTTGGTTTTTATTTCTGTTGCTGGTTTGCTGTAAGTCTGAAGACGGTTACGCTAAACTCATGACGAGTTGTTTTCATCATTTGTTTTTTGCTGCTTCAAATGCCTGTTCCGCCAGTTTAATTGCCTGCGTACGTATATTTGTGGAAAAACTGTTTGTCTCAAACTGTGCTATAAAATCTGAAAAACTTTCAGCTTCAGAATCATTAATTATTTTGAGTAAAATGTTTTTCAGCAACAATGCATCTTTGGCGCTGATGTCACCCAACTCGGACTTGTGTGTTAAAATCGGCGAAGTGCCTTGAAAAACATCATCAGATGTATAAAATAGCTTCGTGGCTTCACAGCGGCATCCCGGCTCATGTGGTAGGTTTGGTGGTTGTTTTAGCTTAAATTGCTTGCCGTAACGTATTCCGTCATCTTCAAGACATGAACGCGGTGTGTCCCATGCTAAAAAGGTTTGCAGTTCAATTGCTTCAATTGTTGTGATAAATGGATCAACTTTGTTGTTTCGACTGGCAAAAATCTGAGATTTTTTGCTCCAAAGCCAGTACAACAGGCCTACTGAAAAAGCTGCAATGAATAGTTTTAACATGATTTAGAAAACTTTTGAAACAGCATGACTGCAAAAAATTGTTTAAGCTAAGACTAAACTTTAACCTTTAAAATTAAGAGATATGGTTACAACTTTCAAGCCGAAGATTATGCGTAAATTTATTAGGATCATGGACAGCAGCGTAGTTTCTGTTCCGTGTTTCTTAAACTTTTTATTT
>Ga0206679_10003578_pt1 | contig 11871 bp, 6 predicted proteins | sample M110012015metaG_FD_155464 | JGI IMG/M metagenome (GOLD analysis project Ga0206679, IMG submission 155464) | Ammonia-oxidizing marine archaeal communities from Monterey Bay, California, United States - M1 100m 12015 | ecosystem: Environmental > Aquatic > Marine > Intertidal zone | place: USA... | reverse complement strand
AATACCGGTTCAGAAGCAGTTACATTTTATCTGGATGCTGCAAATAATGAGGGGTTGACAACTTCTATTACTTCATCCACTGGTGTACTAGTTGAATCTGGTCAAGTAGGGATTTGGACAGTATCAACTGATGCTGACATCGGCCAACTGGGTCTAATGGAGCAAGAATTTTCAATTACATATTCAGGACTAACAGTTTCAGCAAATCTTAGCGTAGAAGTTCAACCAATTGCTTCACTTGAGATGAATGGACCATTAGATGGCAGAATCTCAGTGAAACCAGGTCAGTCATCTACAATATCTGCTCAATTGGTGAACACGGGTACACAGGACCTCTCTTTGGTCGCATCTCTTCTTGGATTACCAGCAGGTGCTGAAGTTGAATTGAGTCATTCTAATTTACAGATAGAAGCAGGTCAAAGTGTCCAAGTAAACCTTACAGTTACTATGCTTTCAAGTGCTAATGCAGGTTCACATATGCTGACATTTGCTTATGGAGGAAATGGTACTTCAGCGAGCCTTTCTCTTGATTTACAGATTTCACAAAAGGTAGAAGTTTTGCTATCGGGTACAACTGGTCGATTGGTTGCAGGTCCTATCTCAGGTGCTGAATTGACATTTGATGTAACAAACCTTGGAACTACAACTGACACGCTACACATAGCATTACAAGATAATGGGGCATCACAATGGTTTGAATTTGTATTATCTTCAACATCTGTAAGTTTGACTGCTGGAGAATCTTCAGGAATTACTCTTGGTGTTAGGGAAGCCGCTTCAGGTGCACCTGTAGCTGGAGTAACAATTTCCTTGATAGTATCTTCATCTTCTGATACATCTGTAATGGATTCTATGAATCTAACGATAGAATCACTACAAGCAGGTGCAACAATAACTGTAATTTCTGATGATGATAGTGGAAAGCCAGGAGATACAATTCATGGAAGTGTTATCGTTACCAATAGTGGAACCGGTTTGGACAATCTCTTGTTGACAACTGTAGGTGATTTTGATTGCGGAGTTTCTGAATTATTAAACTTGGATGCAGGAGCATCAAGTCAAGCGATTACTTGGGCTTGTATTATTCCGGACAATGCAGCAGCAGGAACCTCTCACTTCAAATTTAGAGTGACTTCTAGTGCGAGAACAACCTTCCTTGAAGAGGTTGCTGAAGTGTATACTGTTGAGCCAGTTTGGGGTAGTAATGGAGTGATATTTATCGCCATTGAAAACATAGAATTAACCGTTCCAAATTCTGGTGGCTCAAGCATGATTCTCACATTATCAAATCTAGCAAATTCAGATGTAACAGGTAATTTATCTGTTATTGGAATGGGTGATGGATTGTTCTCCATAGAATGGCAACGAATGTCGGATCAAGTAATTACTTCAGAATATGCATTAGGTCCAGGACAATCAGTTGATTTTTCTGTACAATTCAACTCACTGGTCAGCACTAAGAATCATGCAGAATTGACTATTAGATCAATTAGCCAAATTGGCTCAAGTACTACGTCTGATGATTCAGCAACCTTCACTGTGGACATAGAAGGTCCACAATTACCACCTTCTGGTATTGCGTTACCACTCGGTCTTTCAATGAGTAATAACGCTAGTATTAATGCGATGGCAGCAGGTTGGTTAATCGCAATTCTCCTTGTCGTAGTTGTTAGAATGATGAGAAAGAACTCTTCATCAAATGATGAACTGGCAACTACTGAAGAAGAGGAAGAAGAGGAAGAAGAGGAAGAAGGGGAAGAAGAACTCGGCTATAATGAATGTAGGATGAGTGAAGATAGCAAGGTGTCCTGTCCAAGTTGCGATAGTAGATTGGGTGTGCCACGTGGCTCAACACCTCCGTTCCGATTTAGTTGCCCATCTTGTGATAACAAAATTAGAGTCATTGAATGATTTAATAATCATCAATTTCATTGCTTTCTATATGCAATTAGAAGAAATGCAGTATGTCCAAATGCTCCATTGACTGGACGCATGCCGCCTTTGCTTGCCATACCCCATTTTCGCTCCATTAATTCTCCTGCCCATTCAACTTCCAAACCAGCATTTTCACAGGCCTTCCAAGCCGCTTCAACTTGACTTGTTACAGGGCAATAACAGGCAATTCTACCACCGAGTGATAATAATGGAGCAACTGCATCAATTGCAGGTGCATGTTGAGGTAAATCAAGGATAATAGCATCAAATGATTCACTGTGTTGTTTGATATTATCTACAACTTCTTCAATAAAACCTTCAACATGGTGATGGGTTGGGAATTGAGGCCACATTTCCTTTGCCCTTCGCAAATTCTCAAGCCCAACATCTGCATGTTCAGTACGAGGTTCAACAGTAACATGGAATCCAGTGTCGCCTAATGAGCGAGCAATATGCATAGAAAGTCCAGCGCTGCCAAGACCGGCTTCTAAGACTCGATCACCAGGGCCAATTCCTAATTTCGCTATGAAGAATCCAGCATCTTTAGGAGAAATTGTTTGCGCCCTTCTTTTCATTCCCTTATTCAATTCAGGTAATCGAGGAGCCACTCTTGTGAATGATTTATTGCCAAGTTGAACTGAATCACCAATCATCAATTGACCCAAAGTGGCCTTTGTATCTATCACTCCAATGCCCTTAATTTTAGTAACACCATCGGTTAATTCCACGACATAGATTTTCCCTTCCGGCTCACTAAGAACTACCCAATCACTGTCATCCATTGTGACTGCGAGACAGCGTCACATTACAACAATTGCGCTTGGAATCCTTCAATTATTGCATAATTAATAGCCGATATGAGAATAATATTACAAACGCTATACTAAGTTGTATTTTTTATAAAATCCTCACATCATGTGCATTAATAAATAATGACATTGATGCGACGCTTTAAAATACCGTCTTTGTCGACGGATAGTCATGAGTATGCCAGCGCGTCTCCTAGCCCTAACTATCGTTGCACTGTTTTTAGGCAGTTTGTCCCTTGGATTCACTGCAGAATTAAATGCCTTTGAAGCGGAACAAATTCTTGAGGATGAACCGATAATTGAATACGCTTCATCTGCAACAAGTCCTGGGCATGTTGTCTTTGGACAATATATTTCTTCAGATAACTGTGGACACTGTTCCAAGACTGGTGGAGGTTCCGATGCACACCACGCCGTCAAGGGACTTCACCCTGACGAATATGTCTACATCACTTACATGTCAGCATCATATGGCGATACCGATACTGCTCGTGCAGGAAATGTTGCACCATACAACTGGGCATGGTCAACTGGGGGTGCTCCAGATGCTTACTTCGGTGACCGTACAGATAAGAACCAAGGTGGTGCTTCATCAAATTACGATACATACGACACATTGTTTTCTTCAGGTGGTGGAATGAATCCTGCCACTAACGATTACGGAATGAGTGCATCCATTAGTCAAAGTGGAGGAACTTATGATATTGACATTTCATACAAATACACTGGATCTGGAAGTGCAGCCAGTAATATGAAACTATACGCAGCTCTTGTTGACAAGGACTGTACTGGATATTCTTACACAAGTGGAATTCCACATGGTTACAATTGCTGGATGGGTTGGTTAACCTCGGGTGATACATACAAATCCAAGAACGCAGGTACAGGAACTTCTTTTGCAAGTGTTACTCCTACTGGAACTTCACAATCTGTCACATGGTCTTCAGTTCCTACTAGTGTAGTGCCAGGTGGATTGTCAAAGGCGATTGTTATCGGAGTATTGATGTCTGGTAACAGTGTTTCCGCAGGTGGTACTTCAGCACATGTTTACCACGCAATAGATTCTACAATGGGTCCAAAGATGGATCTCGCTCCTGGTACAGTTCAAATCACAAACTCTGAAGGCTCAGCAGGTTATGTTACAGGAGATGTTCTAACATTAGAATCCACAATAAGTAATGTAGGTGACTTAGATTATACAGCAGGTGGAGATATTGAATTCTTTTACAAGAGTGGAGTAACTGAAATTGCAATTGATACTGTTTCACTTAACAATCTAAACATGGGTGCAACACAAACTGCTCAAGTAACATTTGACACCTCCGCTCTTCCATCAAATGCATGGAAGACTACATTCGGAGTTCGCTTGAAGAACTTGGTAGATGAAACAAATAGTGCCAATAATGTAGCGCTACAGGAACTTAACCACGATAGAGTTCCGTTATCTAAGAAAGCGATGGTTTTGGATAGCAATGTCGTTGCACGCGGTGAACAATTCTCTGTACTGGCAAAAGGTGATGCTAATGATTTCATCGATGATATTCACACCATGTCTTTTGACATTGAAGTTTCAGAGACAGGTGCTAATCAATGGATTTCAGAAATTATTTCTGACGCATCTCCTTCAGTTGTTTACGAAGGAACAAATAGTGAAGGAAGAGAATATGTGATTTCACCAATTCTAGAGATGTCAGCAGGATGGTATGATATTCGCTCACGCACAGTTGACGCAAGAGGCCAAGCTGGAGAATGGAAGGTTTCATCTGGAACAGATGGATTCAAACTCGCAAATGGTGTTCCAACAATAGTTGCTGAACCAGTACCTTCTGTAATGTGTGATATTTCAACAAAGGTTGACATGACTGGGCATATCAATGATCCAGAATCACATCTTTCAACCCTCCTTATTGATTCTGATGACTCTGCATTCGTTGCATGGCATCCAACAACTCAAGAATTAGAAGTAATGTATGAATGGGATTCAATCCAAGGTTGCCCTCTAGGACAACAAGGAATGGAAATCACAATGGATGATGGTGGAGATTACTCCGAAACAGGGGAACTTCCATATGGAACTTTACTGTTCAATGTAATTGAAAATGGACAACCACGTTGGGCAGGACTTCCAACACAAATGGTAGATGAAGGTGGTAGCAATATTCTATCTCTTATGTCATATGTATCCGATACTGACGATGAAGGTAATCATGTTGATTCAAGTACTTTGAATCTTCAAGTTATGGACAACAGTAATCCTGAAATCATTTCAGCACAAATAAATGGTAACATTCTTTCATTTGAGACAGTTGATGACGATGTCAATGGTCAAACAACACTAACTCTTAGAGCAAGTGATGGAGAACAATCATCTGACCAAACTATCATCATCAAGGTCCAAGAAATCAACGATGCACCTCGTTTGGATATGGATGGCATCGAATCAATTACTCTCAAGAGAGGAACTCAAATGGTTATTGACCTCGGTTCAAGGATTAGCGATGTTGATGATGATGCTGCTGAAGCATACATTACAGTTGTTTCCAGTGAGCCAGGTGCTGCAAGATTCAACTTAATCGATAGTAGTTTAACACTATTGTTTGAAGATTCAGGAGACCATACAATCACTCTATCAGCTACAGACAAGTACGATACAAATACTTACGTGATAGATGTTGAAGTATTTGATGCATACCCATTCATCATCTCAACAGATGATGATGGTTCAGGACATATGTATGTTGATGTCACAGATACCTACATCGGACAAACACCTACTGCTGCAATGGCGCTTACAGAAGATGCTCCAATTTTCACTAGCCTGTCAGCATCATGGAATGTATGTAATGATTTAACTGGAACATGTGATGGTCTCTGGGAATATGATCTTGATGTTTCAAAATCAAATATTGGATGGACATCAGAGTTGCTGATTCCTTCTCTCTTCACTGAAGGGGAACTTGCAAGAGAATCTGGTTCAAATTACATGGATTACTACTTGGTTAACTTTGAAGGAGTTGACAGCAATGGTGATGATTACAAATCATTGATTGGTGTAAAGTGGCACATTACTGAGGAAATGCCAGCACCTGCAGACATGGATGATACCATGTTCAGTGATTACTTAGCAGATCTAATAGCAAGTCAAGATGAATTGAAATTACAAATTTCAGAGTCGACTGAAGACACTACTGAATTGGATGCTAGGTTGGTAGAAATTGAAGACAAACTTGGACCAGCTTGTGAAGACCCACGTGCAGAGTGTCCTGTTGAAGAAGTTCAAAGCAATGCTGAAACGAGCAGTGAAACAGGAGGCAACATGATGATGATGATTGGAATCGTTGCATTTGTGATAATTGCAGCACTATTAGTTGGATTGATGGTAATGCGTGGCGGTAACTCAGCAGAAGAAGAAATCAAATGGGGTGCAGAATTACCTTCAGATGATTTAGTTGCAAACTCTATGTATGGTGGAACACAACAATTGTTCCAGCAACCAGTTGCTCCAATGCCACTGCCAATGCCGCAACCAGTAGTCCAACAACCAGTTATTCCACAAGTTCCTGTTATGGGTCCACCAGTTCCTGCAAATGGAATTCCAGTAGGATGGACAATGGAGCAATGGCAGCATTATGGGCAACAGTACCTAGACGGTAAACTATGAGTCAATAGGCTTTGAGTGAGTCGTTATAGCAATAATCGCTGAAATTAATGAAATCTAAACCCCTAAAGGGGAGCAATGTGAGGGAATATCGTGGCAGAAGACAATGAGAGTGGAGGTGACCTTGTGGAAGAGGTGCCATCCGATGCCGTTCTTGAACAGAATGATGCTGTCGATGTTGATGAAACAGAAGTCACTGTTTGGGCGCCTGAGCCTAAAGGAACTGATGAAGTTCTGCAAACCAGTATTGAGGAATGGATTGATAGTGTTGATTTTAATTCCACCGATGAAGTCCCAATTCCAAAGAGATTGGTAGACCAAGTAATTGGTCAAGAAGCAGGTTCAATCGTTATCAAAAAAGCGGCTGAACAACGTAGGCATATGCTAATGATTGGAGACCCAGGTACTGGGAAATCAATGTTAGCAAGATCAATGACTGACTTATTACCTGCAGATTCTCTTGAAGATATTTTGGTATATCCTAATGAAGAGGATGAGAATGAACCTAGAGTTCGTTCTGTTCCAGCAGGTCGCGGCGATAGGATAATCAAAGTTCAAAAAGAAGCAATCCGCCAACAAAAAGCCAAATCACAAAAGGTATTATTACTCGCCTTTGGATTAATTGGCCTCCTATTATTTATCGCAGCCTTGCAATCAGGAGATATTATGACATTATTATTCGGAGGTTTCCTGTTAGCATTCGGATACATGTTTATCCGTAGCCGTCTAGGTTCAGTTGATGAAAGTAGGATTCCAAAATTATTAGTTAAGCACGAACAAGGAGAGGCTCCTCCATTTATTGATGCAACAGCAACACTGGCAGGTTCATTATTAGGTGATGTAAGACACGACCCTTTCCAATCTGGTGGGATGGAAACTTCTGCTCATGACAGGGTTGAACCAGGTGCAATACATAGGGCTAACAAAGGAGTTCTCTATATTGATGAAGTCAATTTGCTTCGCCTAGAAGAACAACAAGCTCTGCTAACTGCAATGCAAGAAAGAGCATTTTCCATATCTGGACGTTCTGAGCGCTCAAGTGGTGCTTTAACCAAGACTGAACCTGTTCCTTGTGATTTTATTCTCATTGCAGCAGGAAACTTAGATGCTATCCAAGGAATGCATCCAGCATTACGAAGTAGAATTAGAGGATATGGATATGAGGTATATGTTAATTCTGAAATGCCAGATACATCACGTAACCGACGTCGTTTGATCAGATTCATCGCACAAGAAGTATTGAGAGATATTGACACAGTTCGTGAGATTCCACATTTTGATAAGAGTGGAGTTAGTATTATTCTAAGAGAAGCACAAAGAAGAGCAGGGCGTCGTGGAAAACTATCACTACGCCTTCGTGAACTAGGCGGGCTTGTACGTATTGCTGGAGATTTAGCAATGGAAGAAAACGCTCCTCTAACTACTGCTGAACATGTTCTAATGGCACGAGAGATTGCAAAACCACTTGAACAACAAGTTGCTGATAGGATGATTGAAAGAAGACTAGATTATTCGCAAATAGTAAGTACTGGTGAAAGAGTTGGCAGAGTAAATGGATTAGCAGTATTAGGGGCAAATTCAGGATTGTCAGACTTCAGTGGAATAATGTTGCCAGTTGAAGCATTGGTCACTCCAAGCCAAGGTGGTGGTGGAAAAATACATGCTACTGGCGGTCTGTCAGATTTGGCTAAGGAATCAGTAACTAATGTTAGCGCAGTTATCAAGAAGTTAACTGGCAAGGATGTGTCTGATTATGACATTCATATTCAATTCGTTAACACACATGGTGTCGATGGAGATTCCGCATCTATCACGATTGCAACAGCGGTTATTTCAGCATTAGAAAACATTCCAATCCGTCAAGATTTGGCTATGACAGGTTCGTTATCAGTACGTGGAGAAGTACTTCCTATTGGCGGCGTAACTGCAAAAATTGAAGCAGCAGCTCGCTGTGGAATCAAAACAATAGTAATTCCTCGCGCCAATATGCAGGATGTTCTTCTTGATAATGAGTACGAAAAGAAGGTTAATGTCATTGCAGTAGATACTTTGGATGAAGTTATGCAACATGCGTTGGTTAAACACTCTGATAAAGCAAGTTTGGTAGAGAGATTAGAGGCTGTAATAGACCGATTGACGCCAGCAACTACGTCAATTACTTCAGCTTGAATAAGAACCGCTACGTCGCAAATGACGGGCTACATTGATAATTACCCGTTTATTACAAAAGGGCGAGTCTTAACCTCACATTTAGGGGTGGAAGAATGGTTGACTCAGATAAAGTCAAAGATGCTAGTAAAGGTGCATTGATTGTTTTATTTTTAGTCACAATGATAGATATGATTGGATTTGGAATTGTAATTCCATTTCTAACTTATCTTGTAGAAGATCTTGCTGGAACGGAAGGAGTAACCGAAGTCGGTCTTTGGGTCGGATTGCTAATGACCTCGTATTCAGCAGCACAGTTCCTATTCTCTCCCTTTTGGGGCTCATTGAGTGACCGTATTGGTAGAAGGCCGGTATTGATGGTAGGATTAATTGGAAACACGGTATTTTTCGCAGTATTCGGACTTTCAAATACACTGATGATGGCTCTTGCAGCGAGATTTTTGGCCGGAGTATTCAATGGAAATATTGCAGTTGCTAGAGCATATATCGGAGATGTCAGCAATCCTCATCAATTAGCAACAAGGATGGGAATAATTGGAGCAGCATTTGGTTTGGGTTTTACCATAGGTCCATTTCTGGGTGGAGAATTATCTGCACCTGCATTGAGATGGGAAACTTTCCAAGGGACTATTTTTGAAACATATCCATACCTTCTTCCTTGTATTTTGGCTAGTGCATTATCAACGATTTCATTATTGATAGCAATAAGAAATTTACCAGAGTCGTTAACTCCTGATATGAGAAAAGCCGATACATCAAGAACTTGGACTCAGCAGATGAAGAAAATGTATGTTAACTCTAAGAATATGCTCGGTGAAGGTTCACTCGCAGTGATAATTTGGGTGGCGATGCTATTCACATTTGGCTTCACAATAATGCACGCCATTTTCATTCTCTATACAGGCATGCCAGTTGCAGATGGTGGACTAAATTTTACTGAGGCTGATAATGGCCGAATATTCGCGATGATAGGAGTAACTGGAATAATTACGCAAGGATTCCTTATCGGTCCAATGACCAAGAGATTTGGCTCGCGTAGATTGCTTACATTTGCCGCATTGCTAACAGGTATTGGATTGGTCCTAATCCCATATTCACAGTCGGAGTATGCCTGGCTTCATATCCTCTCAGTAACCTGCTTGTTATCGATTGGGAGTGGATTATTTCAGCCCTCTTCATCAACACTATTAGCACAGTTTGCAAAAGCGGAAGGATATGAATTGGGTGTTGTGATGGGTGCAAACGAATCACTTGGTGCGTTTGCTAGAATACTTGGCCCAATTTCAGGTGGAGTAGTTTGGGTATTGACTTCCAAGGGTACATATCCATGGGATTATCACACAGCCTTCCATTTGTGTGGACTGTTAATGCTATGTTCTGCATTACTCTCCTTAAGATTATCAGATCCAATAATGGTTGATGCGAATGGAGAAGATTTGGCTCAAGAAGAGTGAAATATGCTTCTTTGAAGGTGCCATATTGAAGAATGATAAGGGGATGGAGGCACATGGAGCATGGCGTGGACACTTTGGACGTAGGTCTGTTCGATAAGCGTTTATCTGCTGCTGCAAATGTGTTGGTCATTATTACAGTACTAACAATTGCAATGATATATCTGGAAGGTGTATTACGGCCATTCTTCATTGCACTGGGAATATATTTTGTCTTGAAACCAGGAGCTGATAAATTATCAGTAAATGGATTCCCAATGATTCTATCATACTTTACAATGCTAATGTTTACTCTAATGGTGGTTAGCAGTGCTGCCTTTTTTGCTTATCAACAAGCAGATGATTTGGTAAGCGATGAAGATAAAATGGAAAACTATAACCATCAATTGGATAGCAAATGGTCCAATATCAAGCAAATGCCAATCGTAGGCCCTGTCATCATAGATGCAGTCGGTGGACCAGATTCTAATTTGGGGAGTGATTTATCTCAAATGGGATTACTATCTGATAATCAGCAGTTATCTGATGTACTTGTTGGAATGATGTCCAGTACCGGTAGTGCACTGACGACTAGTTTAACGGTAACATTCTTTTTGATATTCATTATTTTTGAAGCAAGTTTACTACCGGATAGAATTGAACGTGCATGGCCAGGTGGAGCAAATGAAAAGGTACAGATGATAAGAGATCAAATAGAATCCAGCGTAAACACATACATCGTTGTAAAAACAGGGGTTGGCATAGGAACGGCAGTTATTGCCGGAATCATCATGGCAATTTTTGGAATCGATTTGTGGTTCACATGGGCATTGCTGACATTTTTGTTGAATTATGTCCCATATATTGGCTCATTATTTGCGACGGTTCCACCAATTATTCTCGGACTAATAATACTTAATCCTGGAGCGCTTATTTTGTTGATTGTTCTATTGTTGACCAACCAACAAATGTGGGGCAATGTAATAGAAACCCGCTGGGCTGGAAGAGCATTGGATTTATCTCCTGTAGTTCTATTGTTAGTAACAGCATTTTCATTCTGGCTATGGGGTATACTGGGCATGATTTTGGCAGTACCATTCGCAGTTATCATCAAAATAGTATTAGAGAATATTGAGGAAACTCGTCCGATTGCAATTCTTCTCTCGGAGAGAGCACCTACAATTGATGAAGCATGGAAAAATGCTCTAAAGGATGGTAAAATCTCTCTGTACGAGACAAAAACGCTTAGGGACTTACAAACAACTCTTGGGTTAACTGACAAGCAAGTAGTCTTAAAATCATCAAAATTTTCAGCGGAACATGTACTTCAATACGGAAAACTCTCAAGTGACCAGAAAGAATTAATTTTGATAGGGGCTAAAGAAACCATGAATAAATCTCAATATAATGAGTTGAATGAGATGTTGAGTGAAGGTAAAATAAATTCACAGTCACGAATAATGCTAGAACAATTAATTGGACTAGTAGAGGAAGAATGAGGTCACAGTACTTCAATTAGGATTTTTTCCAATTCAGTATTGATCATTAGAATTAGTGTTCCAAATTCCGGGGGAATATTTGGGTCCTCGTAAAGTTCTTCTAATTTTGATTGTGACATTGCAATTCTAACATCCAGTTTCTTTGCTTTGTTAAGAAGCCACAAATCACAAGTCTCTTTTGCTTGACGTCGGATGTTTCGAGGAACCTTAGGGTCATCGATTTGCTTAATGACTGAAGCCACTTGTGTTAGTCTTGTTTCGATGTCCATGAGAGGTCCTCCATTGGGGGGTATTGGTTGCTCCATGAAGGCCGTCTTTAAGTTGATTGCCGCCACCCGCACATTATGTCCATTGACAATACTGCAGTTCTC
>Ga0206679_10003577_pt1 | contig 11873 bp, 7 predicted proteins | sample M110012015metaG_FD_155464 | JGI IMG/M metagenome (GOLD analysis project Ga0206679, IMG submission 155464) | Ammonia-oxidizing marine archaeal communities from Monterey Bay, California, United States - M1 100m 12015 | ecosystem: Environmental > Aquatic > Marine > Intertidal zone | place: USA... | reverse complement strand
AAAATATCGCTATCGTTGAACGCCTTATCGATGATATAAGCGATAAACATCGTATGATCAACGAGCATTATGGTGATGTGCTTATTGCAATGACAGAGGCTGTAAATAATGCAATCGTACACGGAAACAGACTTGACGTAAACAAGAGCGTTCTTGTTGAATATAACATACAGGAAAAGGATTTGTTTTTTCGGGTTGTGGACGAAGGGCCTGGTTTTGATTATGATAACCTTCCGGACCCGACGTCTCCTGAAAACATTGAGCGCCCTAATGGAAGAGGTGTGTTTCTAATGCGTAATTTAGCAGATGAGTGTGAGTTTGAGGATGATGGTCGAATAGTTGAGCTAAAATTCACAGGCGTTTTTGGATAACCCTCCCCTACTCTAAAGCCATGATTCATTTTAATGAATCCGATATTTCTTGTCGAGTAAAACATCGTTTGGCTGTGAGGTCTTGGTTAAATCAAATAATTGAATCCCGACAAAAGTCCGTCGGTGAAATTTCTGTCGTTATGTGTTCTGATAAATACCTTCTGGAGGTTAATCAGAAATATCTTAATCACGACTTCTACACAGACATTATAACCTTTGATTACTCTGAAGGTAGTGAGATTAGCGGAGATTTGATGATTTCATATGAAAGAGTGAAAGAGAACGCTGCAAGTCAAAAAGTTACAGTTCAACACGAGCTTAGGAGGGTAATGGTGCACGGGGTGTTACATTTGCTTGGCTTCAAGGATAAGACGGAAGAAGATGCTGCAGAAATGCGCTCTCAAGAAGACGCTGCCTTAGACTTGTTCCACGTGGAACAATCAAAATAATCTCACATTGAAATTTCATACTTCTTATGATGTTATCGTTGTTGGAGCGGGGCATGCTGGCAACGAAGCGGCAGCAGCGGCGGCAAATACTGGCGCAAAAACATTGCTTGTAACAATGAATATGGGGGTGATTGGCCAAATGTCGTGTAATCCAGCAATGGGAGGTGTAGCAAAGGGGCAAATCGTAAGAGAGGTAGACGCGTTAGGAGGTTATAGTGGGCTTGTTAGCGATCATAGCGCTATTCAGTTTCGAATGTTAAACCGATCAAAAGGGCCAGCAATGTGGAGTCCTCGCACACAGAATGATAAATATCTTTTTGCGCAAACTTGGCGCGAAATGTTAGAGCGCACTGAAGGCCTAGATTTCTGGCAAGACTCTGTGGTGGGAATTCTTGTAAAAGACGGAAAGTGTGTCGGTGTTCGAACTGCTTTGGGTTCTGAAATACTAGGTAAAGCTGTTGTTCTAACAAACGGCACGTTTTTAAACGGCCTAATGCATATAGGAGAAAAGCAGTTCGGGGGTGGTCGCGCAGGTGAACGAGCTTCAACGGGTATTACTGAACAGCTTATCGAATTAGGGTTCGAAAGTGGCCGAATGAAGACCGGTACACCTCCACGTGTTGACGGTCGAAGCTTGGACTATTCAAAAATGGATCTACAGCCTGGAGATGAAAACCCGACACATTTCTCCTTCTTAAAACGTCGTCGCGACTTAAATGAACAACTCCCCTGCCATATAGCTTTCACAAACGAGGCTGTTCACGATGTTTTGAAATCGGGATTTGAAAGGTCCCCCATGTTCAATGGCAGAATAAGGGGGTTGGGGCCTAGGTATTGTCCAAGTATTGAGGATAAAATCGACAGATTTGCAGACAAAAGTCGACATCAATTATTTGTCGAGCCCGAAGGGCGTCATACTGTTGAAATATATTTAAATGGTTTTTCTACAAGCCTTCCAGAAGAGATTCAAATTAAGGCGATGCGCCTTATTCCTGGATTTGAAAAAGCTAAGATTTTTCGTCCTGGCTATGCAGTAGAATACGACTACTTCCCTCCTACTCAACTTAAACATAGTCTAGAAACAACATTGATTAAGTCTCTTTACTTTGCTGGGCAAATTAATGGTACCACCGGATATGAGGAGGCTGCTTGCCAGGGTTTAGTTGCTGGTGTAAACGCCGCACGTTCCACGTGGAACACTGAGCCTATTTCTATAAGTCGCTCAGACGCGTATATAGGTGTTCTTATAGATGATTTAGTTACCAAAGGAACTGATGAGCCTTATAGAATGTTCACCTCAAGAGCTGAGTACAGAATCTTACTGCGTCAAGACAATGCCGATGAAAGAATGACGCCCTTGGGTCGGGAAATTGGTTTGGCATCGGATGAAAGAATGAGGAATTTGGAAGAAAAACGAAAGGCTGTGGGGGTGTTGAGAAAAGCGCTTAACAAAACCTCTGTAAGTCCTGAAGGGTCTAAAGATTATCTTGAGAAAGTGGGAAGCGTTCCTTTAAAACAAAAAGTAAAAGCTCGGCAGGTTCTAACTAGGCCTCACGTACACTTAGATCCATTGATCACCCTGGTTCCAGAGTTAAATCACCTTGCCGACAACGATAGAGATGTCATTGAACAGGTTGAGATACAGGTAAAGTATGAGGGTTATATTGAAAAGGAGCAGGCTATGGCTGATCGAATGGTGAAGCTTGAGGGGTTGAAGATCCCTGCTGACATGGAGTATGCAAAACTTGCGTCACTTAGCGCTGAGGCAAAACAAAAGCTTGTTGAAAGAAAACCGAGGACTCTTGGTGAGGCCGCAAACATTTCTGGGGTTAGCGCGTCAGACGTAAGTGTTTTGTTGATTTACCTTGGTCGTTAGAAAATGCGACTAACGTCCTAACTTGTTCGTTTTGTGCAGTTTAAGTTGGTTTTTTAATTTATCAACTATCTCAAAAACTGCTGGACACACCTCTGAGTTGATTAGTGTTAAATCTAAAATCTGATGCTGCCTTCTCCTGTTTGTGTGTGGGAACTCGTGACATGCTTTTGGTCTAATGTGGTAAATACTACAGCGGTTATCCTCACCAAGAAAGGTGCAGGGAGTAGATTTAAGAACGAAGTATTCCTCTGAGTCTCTTCGGAGATATTTATCTTCAAACTCCTGGGGGGTTAGCCCTAAATAATTTGAAATCCGGATAATATCTCTAGTAGCGAAGAGAGGGCTTGTTGTTTTACAGCAGTTTGCGCACTTTAAACAGTCTGTACATTCAAAAACCTCATCGTGAATGGGGTGGATTATGGAGTCCAGTTTCTTTGGGTTTGTCTTTTTGAGACGTTTGAAAAACTTGATGTTCTCCTTTCGTTTTAAACGAAACTGCTCTTTATGTCTATCTAAATTCACGAGAATTCTAATCGTATCTTTGCACCGCAATAACCGCAAAAATTATCTTAATAGATGGATATTAAACAAATTCTTGCCGATTTAGGCATAAAAGAGACAAACGCCGGTGTGATGATCGGTGGGCGTGGTCTTGGCTCAGGGCCTAATATTGACTCAGTTTCTCCTACAAATGGTGCAAAAATCGCCTCCGTTAGTACTGCTACTGAGACAGATTACGCTGAAGTTATGGATGCAACAAGTAAAGCTTTTGTAGAGTGGCGGAAGTGGAGCGCTCCAGAAAGGGGAGAGGTTGTCCGTCAATTCGGGGATGCTCTTAGAGAGAAAAAGGAGTCTTTAGGCGCGTTGGTTTCATATGAAATGGGGAAAAGCTACCAGGAGGGTCTTGGGGAAGTTCAGGAGATGATTGATATCTGTGATTTTGCATTAGGCCAAAGCCGTATGTTGTACGGTCTTACTATGCATTCCGAGCGACGTAACCACCGAATGTATGAGCAGTATCACCCGTTGGGTGTTGTGGGTATCATTTCAGCATTCAATTTCCCGGTAGCTGTGTGGTGTTGGAACACCGCCCTCGCGTGGGTTTCTGGAGACGTGTGTGTGTGGAAGCCTTCTGAGAAATCTCCTCTTTGTTCAATTGCATGCCAAAACATTTGGGTTAAGGTTGCAGAAGCTAATGGGGTGCCTGAGGGTATTTCGTGTGTGGTTAATGGTGATTATAGGGTAGGGGAGATGTTGAGTAATGATAGGCGCGTTCCTTTAGTGAGCGCAACAGGATCTACTAGGATGGGTAAGCTTGTGGCGCAAGCTGTTGCGGCTCGTTTAGGACGTTCTCTTCTAGAGTTAGGTGGGAATAACGCATTAATTATTACTCCTGATGCAGACTTAAAGGTTGTTGTGCCCGCTGCTGTTTTTGGTGCTGTGGGGACGTGTGGGCAGCGTTGCACTAGCACACGAAGGGTTATTGTGCACTCTAGTATTTATGAAAAAGTAAAGGAGCAGCTCACGCAGGCATATAAACAAGTGCGAATTGGTGATCCGCTTGATGAAAACAATCACGTTGGGCCCCTTATCGATAAGGGTGCTGTTGAGGGGTATTTGTCTGCTCTTAATGATGTTGAGGGGCAAGGAGGAACAGTGTTGGTTCCAGGGGGTGTCTTAGAGGGTGCCGGTTACGAAAGCGGTTGCTATGTAAGGCCTGCTATTGCAGAGGTTACAAACGATATGAAAATAGTCCAAAACGAGACTTTCGCCCCTATTCTATATATTATGAAGTACGAAACCATTGAGGAGGCTCTCGCTCTTCAAAATGGGGTGGTGCAGGGTCTTTCTTCGGCAATTATGACAAACAATCTGCGTGAGGCTGAATTTTTCCTTTCGGCTGCGGGATCAGATTGCGGAATTGCTAACGTAAATATTGGCACCTCTGGGGCAGAAATAGGTGGGGCGTTTGGTGGTGAAAAAGAGACTGGAGGAGGGCGTGAAAGTGGTTCTGACGCCTGGAAGGCATATATGAGGCGACAAACAAACACTATAAACTACGGTAAAGATTTGCCGTTAGCTCAAGGAATAAAGTTCGACCTTTAGGTTATATCAAACCTCTGGTTTATGTCTTTAAAAAACGTTTTGTCTGTTTGGGTGCTGGTCATTGTTTCAACCATACTGGGGTGCTCATCTAGAGGCCACAACCCGGTTGAGCACCATACTTATTTAGCGTCCTTTTCGTTAGACGACTCTACAACTGTTGAGGTGTTAGCGTCCTTAAAACACGGGGGTGTAACGCTGGAGAATGGAGTGGAGAGGGTTTTTCTTACACCTGTTTCTGGCGGGGGTTATTCTGTTCCTGTTTTTGGTGGGGCATTGGTGGGTGAATGGGTGGGAGAGGGGGATGAAAAAGTTTGGGTGGGTGAGTGGATTGACTCTTTGCGTGTTGATGAATACCGTGTTCCTCTTAAAATAACCCCTATAGACAGGGATGGTGATGCGTTAGGGGTTGAGAAATACTCTGCGTGGGACACTGACTTAGGGCGGTTGAAGATGACCCAACGGAGTGATTCGGTATTTGCTACATTTTTAACCTCAACAGGGGATTACAGATACTTGGCTGGGGTAATAAACCCCGAGACGACGCGATTTAAAATAGGGACTTTCGATGGGGTTCATTTATTTTCTTTTGAGGGAGACTTAGGACGGGACTCTATTACTGACGGGGTGTTTAAAAGTGGAACGCATTATTACACAGCATGGGAGGGTGTTCGTGCGGTTAGTGATGGTGTTGGTTGGAGCTCCTCTCAAGCGTGGAATCCTGAATCAGAGGTGATTGTTAAGGGGGTGAACTCAAGGGGAGAGGTTGAGGTTTGGACTAGAGAAAGGTTGAGGGAGTCAGGGTACAGGGTTCTTGTGGTAGACGTAATGGGCACTTGGTGCCCAAACTGTATGGATGAGGCGCGTTTGCTTAAAGCCCTAACCGATGATTATCCAAAAATGATCGTTGTGTCTATGGCGTTTGAGCGCTCTTCGGGCAAGGAGGCTTTAAATAGAATTGCCAACTTTAAAGCAGATATGGGGCTTCCTTGGGACATGTTGTTAGGAGGGAGGGCCAACAAGGGGGTTGCTGACTCTGTTCTTTCTTTTATCGGGGGAATAAAATCCTTTCCTACAACGGTGTTTATTCCTATTGAGGGTGAGCTTATTGTTCACTCTGGTTTCAGCGGGCCCGCAACGGGAGACTCGTATGAAGAAGAGGTTCGGTTTTTTAAAGCCACAATAGAGTCCTTTATTCAGGAAAATCATTAACCTTATCTACGGTTATTCTATTTTGTCTATTTAAGAGTTCCCACGCCGTATAAAACACAAGCTTTCCTATTTCCCCTGTTTTTGTAAACATTATTTTATCTACATCATCTCCTGGTTTGTGGTAGTCTTCATGCACCCCGCTGAAATAAAAAATCACAGGAATATTGTGTTTTGCAAAGTTGTAGTGATCTGAGCGGTAATAAAACCTATTTGGGTCATCAGGTTCATTATAGGTGTAGTCAAGTTTAAGGTTTGTGTATGTGGCGTTCGCTGTTTCTGAAATATCGTGCAGCTCAGAACTAAGTTTGTCTGCTCCTATTAAATAAACATACTTTTCGCTGTCTTGGTGAGCCTCGTCAACCCTTCCTATCATGTCAACATTAAGGTTTGCTACAGTGTGTTTTAAGGGGAAAACTGGGTGGTCTGAGTACCACTCTGAACCCAATAGTCCTATCTCCTCTCCGATAACATTCATGAATAAAACACTTCTTTTTGGTCCATCGTTGTTCTTTGCGGCCTCCATGTATAGCCTAGCTAGCTCCATCACAGTAACCGTCCCAGAGCCGTCATCATCCGCGCCGTTGTTTATTTCCCCGTTTATTATTCCTATATGATCATAGTGTGAGGTTATAACCACAACCTCGTCTTTAAGCTCTGGGTCCGAGCCTGGTAGGTATGCAAGCACGTTTAACCCAAAAAAATCGTTAGAAAACTTATTTATCTTATAACTCCACAACCCCTCTATATCTCCCGTGGGGCACACTCCTTTTTTCTCTGCTTTTACCCTGGTTTTTGAAACCGATTTAACTCCCTTTACTGATGAAAGCCAGCTGTTTCCACTTGTGTCTGAAAAGAAAAAGGTTGGTATTACTGAACCCTCACCTGTTTTTTTTCTTTTTATTACCGTCGATTTACGCATCATATGAAACTTCATTCGCCCTTTATAAGTTGAGTATTCAGAGTTATTCATAAGCACAACAAAAGCTTTAGCTCCTAATGAATCCGCTAACTCTCTCTTTTTTGATATATTCTTTGCCCAAACAGACTCGTTGTTTCTTGGGTCTCCATTTAACACCACCACTACCTTTCCTTTTACGTCAATATTTAAATACTCGTTAATTTCATCATTAGCTATTCCGTACCCAACAAAAACCATCTGGGTTGGTTTCATTGTTGCTTTTTCTATACCTGGATACAATAAGAAGTCTTCTATTATATTATATTTATTATCACCGACGTTAACCCCCCCTCCGTTTATTTGAGAGCTTGTCATAGGAACTTGTTGGGTATATGTTTTACCGTCATAGGGTTTAAACCCCGTCTTTATATAATAGCTTTCAAGGTATGCAGCTGCAAGGTTCGCTCCTCGAGTCCCTGTTTCTCGACCTTCAAACCCGTCTGAGGATAAAACACTTAAGTGACTTCTTAAATTATTTGTGTCTAACATCTCAGCATATTGTGTTGCTGACAGCTGGTTGGTTGGTTTAATATCTTGAGTAAAGGATGTTCCTATACCTAATAAGGTAAATAGTAACATACACGCTATTTTCCCAACACGCCTTGCATGACGGCCACCTTCAAACTCCGCATCTATAAAAGCATCTACTATTTCTAGTGCTTCTTCTTCATTAACAAATCTAGCGGGAATACAAATAATATTTGCGTTATTGTGTGTTTTTGCTAAAGATGCAACCTCTGGTGTCCAAGCAATTCCAGCCCTAATTAATTCGTGTTTATTTGCAGTCATGGCCACACCATTTGCTGATCCACATATTAAAATACCTAGATCTGCTGTTTTGTTCTCTAAATCGTTAGCAACTCTGTGAGCAAAATCAGGATAATCAACGCTCTCTTCATTGTCTGTTCCTCTGTTTTTGACTGAAAAACCTCTTTCTTTAAGGTGTTTAATAATTGTGTTTTTGTAAACCGGCCCTGCGTGATCACAACCTATAGAAAAATTCATAAAAAGAGTGTTATTTAAGTGTGTGCAATATAATTAACATGCGTTGTTTAATTCCTTATAAAAAATGTTGATATACAGTAATAAAATTAGTTTGGATTTTTAACAACTAAATACTAAGCAAGGTTGAGTGTTTGTTTTCCAAATATTGTAATACTCTTTTTACATGTTTTTATTTACAATATTTTTGACTTTATAAACTTATGAAAATTTTAATTCCTCTTAATTTTATAAAAAAAATAATTATAAAAGCCGCGTTGAAAACCTATATTAAGTACCTGATATACAATATAAAAGCGTGTGTAAAACATGTTAGTTATAGGTTGGTTATATATATAAAAACTTTTATCAAAATTCTTCTATATATATTTATACCCATTATCAACAAGACTACTATAACTATTAATTATTTAAAGAATATATATATATTATTACTGTGTGTGAATTTCATATTTATTGATATTCATGCTCAAAAAAATATAGAGGGGTGCGAATGGAAAGAATATTTTTTTGAAGAAGGAAATCTTTCAAGTGAAGGATGTTTAATTAATGGTATACCAGAGGGAATTTGGAAATCATATTTTATAGATGGAAACATTAAAAGTATAGGATTAAGAAAAGAAAATAAATTAGAGGGAATTTGGAAATTTTATAAAAAAAATTCTAAGCTTGAAAAAGAAATATCATATAACAACAATGAAAAAAATGGTAGAGATATTACTTACTATGAAAATGGAAATATTTTAAGCATAACAAACTGGAAATCAAATATTAAAGAGGGTATAGAATATCATTATTTTCCTTCAGGAAAAATTCAATTCCAGATAGTATTAGAAGAAAATAAAAAACACGGAAAATCTATTGAATATGCAGAAGATGGAAGAAAAATAGGTTTTACATCTTATAAAAAAGGACTTATTATTTCTATTGAAAAATTTAATAGGTTTAATAATAAAGGAGAAAAAACAGGGGTTTGGAAAGAGTTTCATTTAAACGAAACAATAAAAGAAGAAGGACCTTTTAGTAATAATAAAAAACACGGTGTTTTTAGACTATACAACCAAAGAGGAGATATTCAAGATATTATATATTATGAATTTGGTATTATAGTGAATAATGAAAATGAGTTAATTAAGACAGAAGTAATAAGGATATATGATGTTAACGGAAAATTAGAAAATGAAACAGCTTATAAAAATGGATTAAAGAATGGAGTAAGTAGAATATATGATAATAAAGGAAATATTATTTCAGGAAACATTTTTAAAGAGGGAGAAATTATTAGTAAAGGAATAACTGATAAATCAGGAAAAGAACAAGATAATTGGGAATTTTATTATCCAGATGGATCAGTTAAAGCAGAAGGTAAATATAAAAATGGGTTAAGAATAGGAAAATGGATTTTCTATAATAATAAAGGATGGATAGAACAAACAGGTTCATACATAAATGGTGAGTTAGATGGAAAATGGCTATGGATGGATAAAAACGGTTTTATTATTAGATTAGAAGAGTATAATAAAGGTTTAGAGGATGGAGAATTTAAAGAATACGGGATAGAAAAAAAAGTAATACTAAATGGTTTATATAAGAATGGTATGAGAGTAGGTTTTTGGATATATCATGTAAACGATCATATAGAGGAGGGTAATTATCTTAATGGAGAATTTAATGGAAAATGGGTTCACTGGTATTCTGATGAAACAAAAATGTTTGAAGGAGATTATTCTTATGGGCAACCAGAAGGAACTCATAAATTTTGGTATCCAGATGGGAAAATAAAAATTTCAGGAAAATATAACGGTGGAGCAAAACACGGAAAATGGAGATATTTTCTATCAAACGGAGATCTAGATTATATACACCTATTTAAACACGATAAATTGTGGAAAGTAGACGGAAGAAGAGTAGCGAGGAATAGAGATTCATCACGACATTGAGCCCGTGGAAAAAATTGAAGACAAACTTTTTGAAAAATCAGCGGAAGCCCGTTTTATTTTAGAGAAAGGAAAAGTAATAAAGAGCAATAGGCACGCAAGAAGGATTTTCCATTGTGAAGAAGAGGAGTGGGCGGGATTTAACCCCTTATCAAAAAAAGCAGGAATATTTAATTACCTTCCTGATGAACACAGTCTGCTTATTAGTAAGCTAAAAAAAGCTCGCGCTTCAGGCAGGGTGATTAAAATTTGTGTTCTCGCAAAAAGGATAGACGGAAGCGAGTTTCACAGCGAAATCAAAATAGCCCAAATAGAAAAGAATATTGAAATCCTTCAGGTTAGAGATGTTTCAGAAAGATTGTTTTATGACAATGAGATAAAAGAAAGTGAGGCGAGATTTAGAGTTTTATCGCAGTTCGCTATGGAGGGAATTGTGTTTTTAAGCGATGGAATTATTCAAGACGCAAACGAACAATTTGCAATAATGTTTGGTCACGAGAGCGTACCTGTAGGTCAACCGATTTCAGACTTTATCGATGATAGAGATTGGCAAAGGTTATCTGCAAGAAGAAACTGGGGAATGAGGTGTGAGTTAAGAGGAGTGACAAAACAAGGGAGGTCTATATATCTTGAGGCTACCAGAAGCGACGGAAAAGAGGAGGGGGGGGAGCAGATATTAATGGTTTATGATATTACAGACCGTAAACGGACAGAGTTTGATTTACTACAAACAAAAGAGAGGTTTAGGATGTTAGTGGAGTCTAGTCCAATAGGGCTTTTTTTAATTGTTGATGGAAAAATAAAATACACCAACACCGGAGGGTTAGAGCTTCTTAACGAACGAGTAGAAGACTATATTTATGATGAGAGTTTTATTGATTTATTTAAAAAAGAAGATAAAGAAGTTGTAAAAGAAGATGTAGAAAAAGTTAGGAACGGAGAAAGACCCCCGTACCGAGAAGTTATGATGTTGCTAAGAGATGGAACAGAAAAAGAGGTGGGCATTAGAATGACGCTCTCTTTTCATGATAGATCCCCAGCTATACAGGTTACAATTACAGATTTAAGCACGAGAATTCAACTTATGAGGGAGCAGATGAGAGCTACCCTAGCAGAGGAGTCTAACCTTATGCTTAAAGAGGAAATAAACAAACACAAAAAGACACAGTTATTATTAAGAGAGGCGGAAGAATTTAATAGATCGATTATTGAGTCATCAATAGATATGATAGTAGCGTTTGATAGTGACGGAAATCTTCAGCAGTATAATCACGCGTTTTCTGTAGAGTTTGGCGTAGAACCAGGTAAAGAAAAAGAGTTAAACGTTAAAAAATTCCTTGCTGATGGTAAAACAGCAGAAAGCGTGTATAAAGAGCTGCAACAAAGAAGTTATTTCTCCGACGAGATAGAGGGTAAAAGGCTTTCAGGAGAAGTTTTTAGCATGTTTATCTCTGTGGCTGTCATGAGAGACGGAGCTGGGCGAGCATTAGGAGCGATGGCGGTAGGTAGGGATATTACCGACATGAAGCAGGCGGAAGCAGAGCTGGTGTCAAGTGAAGAAAGGTATAGAGATATTTTAGAAAACGCTACAGATATTATTTTTGCGGTGGACTCCGCGGGGCACTTTACATACGCAAACCCATCCTTTTTCAAAAAACTTGGATTCACACAAAAAACTCTTTCAAAAGCCACAATCAAAGGTATAATAAAAGACTTTCCTACAAAAAACAAAGACTGGATTAACGCTCTAAGCGGAAGACAAGAGGAGAGGGTGTTTTACGATTCAAAAGGAGAAGAGTTGATTGTTTTAGGTGGCGGATCAGCGCAATATGACGACAACGGAAAAGCGATCGGCATGCGTGGTATATATCTAGATATATCTGAGATGAGGCGACACGAAAAAGAAGCAAAATCACAATCAGCAAAACTTGATTCCATTTTTGACTCAACTCAAAACCTAGTCAT
>Ga0206679_10003575_pt1 | contig 11879 bp, 9 predicted proteins | sample M110012015metaG_FD_155464 | JGI IMG/M metagenome (GOLD analysis project Ga0206679, IMG submission 155464) | Ammonia-oxidizing marine archaeal communities from Monterey Bay, California, United States - M1 100m 12015 | ecosystem: Environmental > Aquatic > Marine > Intertidal zone | place: USA... | reverse complement strand
ATCTAACACACCAAAATACAATGATTTAAGTGAAGTTGACCCTGAATTACTGGCAACATTTAAAAAGCTTGGAATCTCTATTGACGAACAAAAGAAACTAAGTGGAGTTGCAATGGATGTAGTAATTGATTCAGTTTCTGTTGCAACAACCTTTAAAAAAACTCTTTCAGAAAAAGGAATAATTTTTTGTTCAATTAGTGAAGCAATAAAAAATCATCCAGATTTAGTAAAAAAATATATTGGATCAGTAGTTCCTGTAAAAGATAATTATTATGCTGCCTTAAACTCAGCAGTTTTTAGTGATGGCTCATTTTGTTATATACCTAAGGGAGTTAGATGTCCGATGGAACTTTCTACTTATTTTAGAATTAACCAAGCTGGTACAGGACAATTTGAAAGAACTCTTGTTATTGCAGATAAAGAAAGTTACGTGAGTTATCTTGAAGGTTGCACAGCGCCAAGTAGAGATGAAAATCAACTCCATGCAGCTGTTGTTGAATTAATAGCTCTAGATGATTCTGAAATTAAATACAGTACAGTACAAAATTGGTTTCCTGGAAGTCCAGATGGTAAAGGTGGAGTTTTTAATTTTGTTACAAAAAGAGGGCTATGTGAGACCAATGCTAAAATCTCTTGGACACAAGTTGAGACAGGTAGTGCTGTAACATGGAAATATCCTTCTTGTGTACTAAAAGGCGACAATTCAATTGGAGAATTTTATTCAATAGCAGTAACCAACAATTATCAACAAGCAGACACTGGGACAAAAATGATTCATATTGGAAAAAACACCAAGTCAACTATCATATCAAAAGGTATTTCCGCTGGAAAGTCACAAAATAGTTATAGAGGTCTAGTAAAAATTAATTCCAGAGCTGAAAATGCTAGAAATTTCTCACAGTGTGACAGTTTACTTATGGGTAATGAATGCGGTGCTCATACATTTCCATACATTGAAGCTAAAAATAAAACAGCACAGATTGAGCATGAGGCAACAACAAGTAAAATTGGTGAAGATCAAATTTTCTACTGTAATCAAAGAGGGATTGATACTGAAAAAGCAATAGCATTAATCGTTAATGGCTTTAGTAAGGATGTGTTAAATAAGCTCCCTATGGAATTTGCTGTTGAAGCTCAAAAACTTTTGGAAATTTCTCTTGAAGGCTCTGTCGGATAAAATTTTTTTAATATGAAAATATATAAAATATTAATACTCATTTTGCTTATCTCATTTAGTTGTGATTCTAAACAAGATAAAGTTGTTTCAAATGAAGTTGTTGAAACAAAAAATAATGATCTCATTATTCTCTCTGGAGATTACGTTTTTTATAATAATGCTGCTGTATTGCAAACTAACAAGAATGTATATGGAATTATAATTAATGAAAAAGTAAATGAATTAAATGATAAATTATCTTCAATCAAAAAAGATGAATTTGATTTTATTCCAGTTATTCTTAAAGGGAGATTGAAAAATAAAGATAAAAATGATGAAGGATGGTCAGTGAAATTAGAAATTACAGAAATAGTTGAAATTATTAATAAAGAAAAATAAGTTATGTTAAGTATTAAGAATTTGCATGCCAAAGTTGACGATAAAAATATTTTAAATGGCATCAATCTAGAGGTAAAAGCGGGAGAAGTGCATGCTATAATGGGTCCTAATGGATCTGGAAAAAGCACTCTAGCATCTATTATTGCTGGAAAAGAAGAATATGAAATTACAAATGGTGATATTGATTTAAATGGAGAATCTATTGAGGACTTATCTGCAGAAGAAAGAGCTCATAAAGGTATTTTTCTTTCATTCCAATATCCAGTTGAAATTCCTGGAGTTTCTGTTACTAACTTTATTAAGACAGCGATTAATGAAACAAGAAAAGCAAAAGGAGAAGAAGAAATGCCTGCAAAAGAAATGCTTAAACTTCTAAAAGATAAATCTAATCTTTTAGAAATTGATAGAAAGTTTTTATCTAGATCTATAAATGACGGATTTTCTGGGGGAGAGAAAAAGAGAAATGAAATTTTTCAAATGGCAATGTTAGATCCTAGTGTAGCAATATTAGATGAAACTGATTCTGGACTAGATATTGATGCCTTAAGAATTGTAGCTAATGGAGTTAATAAATTAAAAAGTTCTAAGAATGCAGTAATCCTAATAACACATTACCAAAGATTATTAGATTATATAGTCCCAGATCATGTACATGTTTTATATAATGGGGAAATTGTCAAATCAGGTAATAAAGATTTAGCATTAGAGCTAGAAGCAAAAGGTTATGATTGGATTAAAGAAGAAGTAAAAACTAAATAAATGGATTTAAAAGAAAAACTAGTTTCCTCTTTTATAGCTTTTGAAAATCAAGTCGATATAGACAGTTATGTACATGAAATCAGGTCAGAGGCTATTAAAAATTTTGAAAGTATAGGCTTTCCAACAAAAAAAAATGAATCCTGGAAATATACTTCTTTAAAGCAAGTTTTAAATACTGATTATAGCATTTTTCCAAGTAAAAATACAGCTCTTGTTTATTCTAAAATTGAAAAATACTTGATTGATGATATAGATAGTTATAAAATTATTTTCGTGGATGGCATATATTGCTCTCACTTATCAGAAACTACTCACGAAGGAATGGATATTTGTTTAATGTCTTCAGTTTTGAATAAGCCTAAATATGCTCCAATCATAGAAAATTATTTTAACAAAGCATTAAAAAAAGATGGTATTAGCGATTTAAATACTGCATTTTCAAAAGAAGGAGCGTTCATCCATATTCCTAAAAATAAACTTGTTGAAAAGCCAATTCAAATTATTCATTTTAATAGTGGCAATGAAAGTTCTTTAATGCTGCAACCTAGAAATCTAATAATTGTTGACGAAAACTCTCAACTACAAATTATTGAAAGACATCAAAATCTGAACGAAAATGAAGTTTTAACAAATTCAGTAACTGAGATATTTGTAAACCCAAAATCTATAGTAGATTACTATAAAATTCAAAACGATAATAACCATGCTTCGATAATAGATACGACATCAATTGTTCAAGAACATAATAGTACATGTACTTTACATACATTTTCATTTGGCGGAAAACTTACAAGAAACAATCTTACTTTTTCTCAAAAAGGAGAGCATATCGAATCCATAATGAAGGGGATTACAATTATTGAAGAAAAACAACATGTAGATCACAATACGCTAGTTCATCATATAAAACCAAATTGCGAAAGTCATCAAGACTATAAAGGTATTTTTGACGATAGCTCTACAGGAGTGTTTAATGGTACTGTTGTTGTGGAAAAAGAAGCTCAAAAAACAAATGCTTTTCAAGCGAATAACAATGTGTTGTTAAGTGATAAAGCCTCAATTAACACTAAACCTCAACTTGAGATTTTTGCCGATGATGTAAAATGTTCTCATGGGTGTACCATTGGTCAACTAGATAGAAATGCTCTTTTTTATCTAAAATCAAGAGGGATTCCTGAAAAAGAAGCCAAAGCTTTATTAATGTATGGTTTTGCAAACAATGTTATGCAAAGTGTAAAAATTCCAGAATTAAAAAATAGAATTACTAATATAATTGCTGGAAAATTAGGTGTGAATATTGGGTTTAATTTATAGATGAAAAAATATATACATACAAATATTGATCAAATAAGAAACGACTTTCCTATTCTTAAAAGAAAAGTAAATGGTCAAAATTTAATATATTTTGATAATGCTGCTACTTCTCAAACCCCACAAATAGTAATTGATTCAATTACTGATTATTATTCAAAATACAATTCAAATATTCATAGAGGAGTTCACTTTTTAAGTCAAGAAGCTACTGATGCTTATGAAAAATCTAGAGTTAAATTTCAAAAACACTTCAATGCTGATAATTCATATGAAATAATATTTACATCTGGAACTACACACAGTATTAACTTAGTTGCAAATGGATTCAAAAAGATATTGAAAAAAAATGATGAGATTATCATTTCTCAATTAGAGCATCATAGCAACATAGTTCCTTGGCAAATGCTTTGTGAAGAAACTGGAGCAAAAATAAAAGTTATACCAATTGACAATAATGGTGAATTAATTATTGACAAATTCGAAAATCTCCTAAATTCAAAAACTAAATTAGTATTTGTTAATCATGTATCAAATGCACTTGGGATTGTAAATCCAATTAAGCATATAATTAAAAAAGCACATGAATTTAATGCAATTGTTCTAGTAGATGGTGCTCAAGCAACTCCACATATGAAAATTGATGTTGTTGATCTAGATGTGGACTTTTATGTTACCTCTACGCATAAAATATGTGGCCCAACAGGTGTTGGAATCCTTTACGGTAAGGAAAAGTGGTTAAATAAAATTCCTCCTTTTTTAGGAGGTGGAGAAATGATAGATCAAGTTACTTTTGAAAAATCAACATATGCTGGTCTTCCAAATAAATTTGAAGCTGGGACTCCGAATATTAGTGGTGTAATTGCATCTGGAATTGGAATAGATTATTTAAATTCAATTGGAATCGAAGAGATTTACAAATACGAAAATGAATTGCTAGAATATGCAACTAAGAAGCTGCTACTAATTAAAGATTTAAAGATTTATGGGTTTTCTACAAAAAAAACATCCGTAATATCTTTTAATGTTGGTAATATACATCCTTATGACATTGGCTCTATTCTAGATAAATTTGGAATAGCTACAAGAACTGGGCAACTCTGTGCTCAACCAATAATGGATTATTTTAAAATCCCTGGCACCATAAGAGTTTCATTTAGTTTTTATAACACAAAAGAAGAGATTGATGAATTTATTAAATCACTTCACAAAGCAATTTTAATGCTTTCTTAAATAAAAAAACAGCACAATATTCAATACTTTAAATTGAATAATCTTTTTGTTATCGTACTTTTACTAAAATTATAAGCTTGAAAATAAAACAAATACAAGAAGAGTTAATAGACGAATTTGCAATGTTTGATGATTGGATTCAGAGGTATGAGTATATGATTGATTTAGGAAAATCCTTACCTTTAATTGATGAAAAATTTAAAACAGATGAATATCTAGTAAATGGTTGTCAAAGTAAAGTTTGGGTAAAAGCCGAACTTGTTGATAAACAAATAGTGTTCAAGGCGGATAGTGATGCGATTATAAGCAAGGGGATTATTGCAATTTTAATCAGAGTATTTTCTCATCATGAACCTAATGAAATAATAAAAGCTAATACAGATTTTATAGATAAAATTGGACTAAAAGATCATCTTTCGCCAAACAGAGCAAATGGTCTTTCAAGTATGATTAAACAATTAAAATTATACGCTTTAGCTTATCAAACAAAAATAAATAATGAGTAAAGAAAATTTTGATCCAAATATTTTAGGTGAAAAAATTGTTAAGGTTTTAAAAACAGTTTTTGACCCTGAAATTCCTGTTGATATATATGAGTTAGGTCTAATTTATGATGTAATGATTAATGAAGATAGAGATGTTAAAATTCTAATGACTTTAACCACTCCAAATTGTCCAGTAGCAGAATCATTACCATTAGATGTTGAAAATAAAGTTAAATCAATGAAGGAAGTTAATGACGCTGAAGTTGAAATTACTTTTGATCCTCCCTGGTCTCAAGATTTAATGAGTGATGAGGCAAAATTAGAAATAGGGATTTTATAAATACTCTACATAAAGCAAATGTCAAAGGAAATTATAAATAGAGTTGCCAATAGTAAGATTATCACAATTGACCTAGAAGATTACTATCCTAATGGTCAAAGACATTTATTAGATATTAAAAACTGGCTTTATAAAGGTTTGGTTTTAAGAGAAAAAGAGTTTAGATCATTTGTTGATAATTTTGAGTGGGCTAAATTTAATGACGGTTATGTTGCTGTTTTTTGTAGTAGTGGCGCTATAATTCCAACCTGGGCCTATCTGCTTATTGCTACTAAATTAAAAGACAATTGCGTTATGAATATTGTTGGTGATTTAGATTACTTAGAAAAACAAATCTTTTCAGAAATTATAAAATCAATAGATTTTTCAAACTTTAATGATAAGTCGATTGTTATAAAAGGATGTTCAAAAAAAAATATTCCAATTGATGCCTACTCACAATTAATAAACAGATTAAAACCAATTGCTAAAAGAATTATGTTTGGCGAAGCTTGTTCAACTGTCCCATTATTTAAAAGGTAAATTAACAGTCTGGGTATAGGAACTTATTGTAAGGAAATCTTGTGATATGAATTTTTCTAACTTCAGAGTACAAACAATTTTTTAAATCATTTATATTTTCATTATTTAATGCGGAAATAAATCTAACCTGATTATCACTATTACTCATCCAGGTGTTTTTCCAATCGTCTAAGTTATAATTAGACTTATCTCTGACTGCAATCAGATCTTCCTCATCAAATTCTTCAAATGAGTAATTGTCAATTTTATTAAAGACCATAATAGTTGGTTTATCAGAGCTTTTAATCTCTTCAAGTATCTTGTCAACTGATTCTACATGCTCCTCAAAATTTGAATGTGAAATATCAACAACATGTATCAATAAATCTGCTTCCCTAACTTCATCCAAAGTGCTTTTAAAAGATTCAATTAACTGCGTTGGCAGTTTTCTTATAAAACCTACTGTGTCACTCATTAAAAAAGGAAGGTTTTTAACAACAACTTTTCTTACAGTAGTATCTAAAGTGGCAAACAGCTTGTCTTCAGCAAACACTTTTGATTTACTTAAAACGTTCATCAAGGTTGACTTCCCTACATTTGTATATCCAACTAAAGCAACTCTTATCATCTTGCCTCTGTTGCCTCTTTGGATATGCATTTGTTTGTCTATGTTCTTAATTTTCTTTTTTAATAAAGAGATTTTATCTCTTACAATTCTTCTATCGGTTTCAATTTCTGTTTCTCCTGGACCTCTCATTCCAATACCCCCTTTTTGTCTTTCAAGATGAGTCCACATACCTTTTAATCTAGGTAACAAATATTGACATTGAGCTAACTCAACCTGTGTTCTGGCATAACTTGTTGTAGCTCTTTGAGCAAAAATATCTAATATTAAATTTGTTCTATCAAGAATTTTGCAATTAAAAATTTTACTAATATTTCTTTCTTGTGCAGGAGATAATTCATCATCGAATATTATGGTCTGAACTTTTACAACATTAATAAAATCAAGTACTTCTTTAATTTTTCCACTGCCTAAAAATGTTTTTGGATTTGGAGTTTCTAAATTTTGAGTAAAGCGCTTTACAACAGCACCTCCGGCAGTAGTTGTTAAAAACTCTAGCTCATCAAGATATTCTTTAGACTTTTCTTTGTCTTGATCACGAGTTATAATTCCAATTAAAATGGTATTTTCCAAGATTTTTTGATATTCTAGAGTAAATGTACAAATATGAATTAAAAATTTACGCTCTTTATAACATGTATTTACTATCTTTAAAAGCATAAAAAAAAATTCATTTATGAAAAAGTTCTTATTCTTTTGCTTTCTATTGCTAAGTTTTAATATTAATTCTCAAACATCAGCTGATGTAGATTGTAATGCAGGGCCAATTAATACTAGCTTTTGTTATGATACTGGATTGGATAACTCTTATTCTTTTACTAGTCTTGACGGAAGTCCAATGAATCTTACTATTAACTCTGGGCAAGTAGAAAATGGATGGGATGAATTAATAATTCTTGATTCTGATGGAACTGAACTTTACAATGGATACGGTGCTGGTGGAGATGTTTCTGGATTGACTTTCCAATCTTCTGGAGACAACATAACCCTTATCGTTCAAGAAGATGGAAGTATAAGCTGTGTAAGTAGTGGATACAACCCTATAGATTTTACTGTAGCTTGCGCTACTTGCGTAAACCCTATTGCTAATTATACAATGGTAACAGACTGTCTTAACGGACCTCAATTTTTTATCGATGTTGATTTAACTGATATTGGGTCTGCTTCTTCAGTTACAATTTCTGATAACCAAGGTACAGCTACTCAAAATGCAACTGCAACGGGAATGTTTACTTTTGGACCTTATGATAATAATACAGGTGTAGTTATCTCTGTAACTAATAATGATGATGCGAACTGTTCTATTAGTAGTAGTTCTATTACTCAAGAATTCTGTACTACAACTCTAGTTGATTGTAATTCAGGACCAATAACCTTAGACTATTGTTATGACAATAATAACACTACAGACTTTACATATACAAGTTCTGATGGAGTGCCTGTTAATTTAACTATTAACTCAGGAAACGTAGAAAGTGGATGGGATGAATTTATTGTTTATGACTCCGACGGAGTTACTGAATTAACTCCTGCGCAACCATACTATGGAAATGGAGGAGATTTATCTGGACTAACTTTCCAATCAACAGGAGATACAATATCTTTTGTGGTTGTCTCTGACGGATCCATAAGTTGTGGATCTGGAAGTTCCAACCAAGCAGCAGGGATTAATTATACGGTAGCTTGCGCTACTTGTATAAATCCTCAAGCTACTTATACTGTAATTGACGATTGTGATAACGGAGATCAATTCTTGATAGATGTAGATATAACAAGCTTAGGAGATGCTGAATCTTTAACAATATCAGATAACCAAGGTGGAGCTACTCAAGCTGCAACTGCAACAGGGGTGTATACTTTTGGGCCTTACCCTTTCCTAACAGATATTGTGATTTCAGTTGCTAATGATCAAGATGTAAATTGTGTTATAAATAGTAATCCTATTCAACTGTTTGCTTGTCCGCCTGCTAATGATAATTGTAGTGGTGCAGAAGAGGCAATTGTGAATATAGATGAGTCGTGTGAACTCTTAAATCCAGGTACAATTACGGCGGCATCAGCTTCACCTGATTCTAGTTCTTGTATAGGTGATGATGATGATGTATGGTTTGAATTTACAGCGCTCAGCGAAGTTCAATTGATTTCATTGGTTAATATTTCAGGTACGACAACAAATCTTGGACACGGATTATATGAGGGTGAATGTGGTGAATTAACAGAGCTATACTGTAGTGCTGATAACTCGAGTGTAACTACAGCTCTTACAATAGGTAATAACTATTTTGTAAAAGTGTTTTCTTCCGGTGATAGTAGTGAAAATGTTGAATTTGATTTATGCATAAAAGACGCACCTGACAATACTGTTTGTGAAAATGCAGCCAATTTTTGTGGTCAAGATGGTGCTTTATATGGTTCAAATATTTTTGATTACCCTAGTTTAGGACAAATTGCCTGTTTATATTCTACTCCAAATCCATCTTGGAATATAATTCAAATTGGAGATTCTGGAACAATAGATATTCAAATTGTTCAAAATACTGAATTTGATGAAAATGGCAACCCTACAGGAAATGGTTTAGATGTTGATTTTGTATTATGGGGACCTTTTGATTCAGAACAAAATTTTTGTGCAGATGGGGTTTTAGATCAAGGATGTCCTGATCCAGCTGATTGTCCTAACAATACCACAAACCCTAATTTTTATCCATCTGGAAATATTGTAGACTGTAGTTATTCTGCCAATAATGTGGAAAACTTAACAATTAATGACGCTCAAAGTGGTGAAATTTATGTTCTACTTGTAACAAATTATTCAAACAATGCTGGAACAATTCAAATTGAACAAACAAATAATGGAAATGAAGGTGCAGGGTCAACTGTTGCTGAAATTGAAGTTGATTTAGGAGAGGATATAGAAATTTGCGGTACTGCAAGTTACGAACTTGTTGCAAATTCACCTTTCGCAGATTCATACGAATGGTATCAAAATGGGATTTATATAGATGGATCAGACAGTCCAACTTTAGTTGTTACAGAAAGTGACAATTACACAGTAATAGTTTATGATAATCAATGTGATTCTTTTGCTCAAGATTCAGTAAATGTTACTTATACTTTGCCTGAAGCGAATAGCCCAGGAGATGTAATTGTTTGTAATATAAATAACCCTGGTGATGGAGTTGAAGAGTTTGATTTATCAACTCTTGTTGAAACAATACTTGGAGAAGATCAACCAATTACAGATTATTTTGTTAGCTATCATCAATCATTTGAGGAATGTATACTTAACACCGATCCTATTGAAACAGGCGAGTTAATACTCGTAGGTACAGATTGTAGAGAAATCTTTGCTAGAGTCACTGACCCAAACTTTGAAGGCTGTTTTAATACAGTTAGTTTTACTTTATGCGCACAAGAATTACCTGTAGCAACTTTTGAGAACGAAACTTATGAAGTATGTCCCAATGCTACTATCCCAATTGATCTTACTGTTATTCCTACTTATGATGATAATCCTGATTCATTTGATGTAAGCTGGACTTATAATGGTGATATTTTAGAAAATGAAAATTCTCTAACACTTGGTGTTTTATATGCTGGTCTTTATGAAGTTACGTTAACTTCAACTGAAACTGGCGAATGTAGTTTTACAAGAGGTATTAACGTTATAGAGGTTGAATCTTGTGTGATACCTAATGGAATATCTCCAAATGATGATGGTTATAATGATTCGTTTGATCTAAGTAGTTATAATGTAAGTTCATTAAAAGTGTTTAATAGATGGGGGGATTTGGTGTATTCAAAAAATAATTACTTAAATGAATGGAAAGGTCAATCTAATGATGGAAAATTACTTCCTGTAGGGACATATTTCTATGTAATGAATTATGAAGAAAATAAAACTAAAGTAGACTGGGTTTACTTAAATTATTAATTATAAAATAAAAACATATATTGAATTTGTGATTTACTAAAATATACGTTAGATTTAACTTAACTAACTGAAATAAACATTCTTAAGATATCTAATAATTATATTTTATGAATTCTTTTTCAAATACAATTTTAAAAAGGTATGAAAAAAATTATACTATCTGTACTGGTTCTATTTTCCTTCCAAATCGGAAATTCTCAAGTAATTAATGAACCTGCCAACTGGCCTAATGCAAATTGGACAACATCTGGAACATATAATGCTGACGGTTTATTAGCCGACCCAACTTCTGCGGACTCTTTCACTTTTGATGATGATGCTGCAGGGTCTACTTCTGATGATGATATAGCCTCTGAATCACCAGTTATTGATTTATCTGCTGCAGCTGCAGCTAGTGAAAATCTGATACTTATTAGTGGTGACTTTACTCACCGTGATATTGGTGGATCATTGTCTGTTGATTATTGGGATTACGATACCGGAGCGTGGGTTGCTTTAATTGAATTAGAGACTACTGGTGCTTCAACTGCTGATTATCAAAATTGTACAAACCAAGTTTATTTTGAATCCGGTTTAGATATTACAGGTTTTTCAGCAACACAACTATCTAATTTCAAGTATAGAATTTCTTATGACGATGCTGATGGATGGCAATGGGGATGGTGTATTAAAAATGTTTCTGTTGTCTCTGGTGGAGCTGCTGTCCCTGGATGTGATGCTGTGGTAACTTCCCCTGCGGATGGTGAATCTGGAGTTGTTCAATCTCCAACGATAAACTGGTCTTCAGCTAGTGGTTTCCCTGATGGATATTATGTCTCTGTTGGTACAACAGCTGGTGGTAATGATATTTTAGACAATGTTGATACAGGAAACTCTAATAGCTATCCTTTATCTGGATTAGCTTACAGCACAACTTATTACGTAACTATTTTACCATACAACGGCTCTGGATCTGCTACAGATGAATGTAGCTCATCCAGCTTTACGACAGTCACAGATCCAAATACTTATGTAGATTGTAATGCAGGGCCAATTAATACTAGCTTTTGTTATGATACTGGATTGGATAACTCTTATTCTTTTACTAGTCTTGACGGAAGTCCAATGAATCTTACTATTAACTCTGGGCAAGTAGA
>Ga0206679_10003573_pt1 | contig 11884 bp, 9 predicted proteins | sample M110012015metaG_FD_155464 | JGI IMG/M metagenome (GOLD analysis project Ga0206679, IMG submission 155464) | Ammonia-oxidizing marine archaeal communities from Monterey Bay, California, United States - M1 100m 12015 | ecosystem: Environmental > Aquatic > Marine > Intertidal zone | place: USA... | reverse complement strand
GTTGAATTCCATTGCCAATTAGATTGAGAATGATTAGGAACGTTAATTTGATAATCTGGACTACCCATACCCCAAGGATCTGTCCCTAAAAACAAACCATTTGATGAACCAGAATACGTCTCAAAATTAGATTGAGAATTACCAGAAATAAATACCGTTAAAGTCTCGCCAATATCTGCACTGTTGGGAGTGATAAATGTTTGTGCAGACATATTGAATACACAAAAAATAGAAATGAATAAAGTAAGTACTAATTTTCTCATAATTGACGTAAAAAGTATAGCTCTTTTTTAATTTGGGAAATATAAGAAAATTAAATTAAATACTCGTAAGTAAAACCCTTATACGTTATAATGTTAAAAGATTTATTTTGTTCCATTGTTTTTCTGCTTATAATCTTCTTCTGAAAGCATCAATGCTTCTAAATAACCTACTTTTTCTTTTTCTCTTTTTTCAAAAATAGTTGTCGATTTTGTTGCCGCATGCTGTGGTTTTTTATCAAAACTCAATTTCCAAGCATCTAATGCTTTTCTTTCATTTTCAGTTGCATCAGTATATACTGATTTTATCCAACTATTTACAATGGTTTTTAAATACAAATCATAGTTTTCTTTATTTCTTTTCCTTTTCCAATAAGGGTCAACCTTACTCTGTAATATAACATCTAAAGCCTCAACATATTTTTTCTCATTATAAAGTATGGCTGCCAAATTTACTCTTGTCTCCTTAAAAGTTGGACACACATCAAACACTTTAACATAAAACTCTTTTGCTTTTTTATGATCACCCCTCATTTCATAAGAAGTGGCTAAATTATTAAGCACATGTACATGATAAGGATTAACCTCATATGCTGCTTGAAAATCTTTTAGCGCCAACTCATATCTCTGTTGATTAAAATATGCTACTCCCCTATACCATAATAGTGGAGTTGAAGTGTTTTCCATTTCGTAATAGATTGGATCATATGCTTTATCAATAGCTTTAATTACATAATTCCAATTCCCTTTTGATTTATAATGCATAGCATTTGTAGCATGTATTTCTCCTTGATATCTGATTGAAGCTACATACACAGAAAAACACACAATAGACAAGAAAATATAGTTTACCCAAGATGGCAACTTCTCTTTAATCAACCCTTTTTGTTTTAATCTGCTTCCAATAATTATTGAGGCTAAAACAAAAAATATAACGTTATGACTGAATCGCTCCATAGGAAAATCAACTAAACTAATAAAACCATAACCCATTACTGTAGCAAAAAGAAGAGAATAAATAATTCCATCTTCTTCTTTTCTATTCTTATGCAGTAAATAAGAATCCCTTAAAAGAATTAAAAATAAGAGTATATAGGAAAGCCCTGCAAAAACACCTCCCTCAGCAAAAACCCATAGAAAATCGTTATGCGGTCTTTGAGCAAAAGATTTTCCCCACGAATCAAAGTACAAACCATATTGCCATACCTCTACTTTCCAATTTCCAGGTCCAACACCCAATATAGGATGCTCAGCTATTAATTGCAATGTACTTGTATAAAGCTTATATCTTGATGTAGCTGAAAACTCAAATGTTTTCTCAATCTCCCCTTTAAATGCTTCAAGTCTATCCGTATATTGCATAATGAAATAGCCAACTACTATAGAAAATACAAAGGATGAAAGTAAAATAAGAATATGCTTTAATCGAATATTGCTTTTGTTTATTAGTAAGAAAGTAATGATAGAAATAAATACAGCTGCTAATACAGCTCTAGTTTGTGTTTGTAAGAAAGTTAATGTAATTAAAACAATTGCTATCACGCCAAGAACCTTCCAAGCCTTCTTTCCTAATGTAATTATATAAATCAAAAAAGGGAACATTAGAAACTGAATAGATGAAAGTAAATTCTTATGTCCCATAGTGGCTGATAATTTATCAAATTCTCTGTTTCTTTGCCATCCCTTTTCAAAACTCATTATTTCAGAATAGTTGCTTGCAAACTGAAAAAGGTAAATAATCGAAAGTAATAATGAAAAAATTACAAAAGAGTTTATAAATTCTTTAAATCCGTATTCTAAAATAATATGAGTTACTAATAACCCAAATATAAATATTAAAAACATCTTTAACAAAATATAGATCCCTTCAGATGAAAATCCATTTACAATTAATGAAAGAAAAAAGAAAAATAAAATTATGACTAAACAAATATTTACTGGATGTTTTAGTACTTGAATAAATAATGACCTTTTTGTAAACAATCTAACCAATAAAGAAAACCCTACTACACACCCTAAAACTAAAAACCTAATTGCTAATGTAGGATCAGAAGTAGAGAAAGAAACCATTAATGGAATAATTGCAATAAATATTTGGAGTAGTTTTTTCAATTTAAATTTGTTTCATTCTCTCGTTTATTACTAATGATATGAATTTAAAGGTTCCAATTGTATATCTTTTAAATAACCTTAGTGGTTCTTGAGCAAATCTCCACAGCCATTCGCAACCAATATTTTGCAAAAGCTTAGGAGCTCTCATCTTGTGTCCCGCAATAACATCAAAACTACCGCCAACACCCATTAAGAAACTTACTGACCTTAATTGATCTTTATACTTATCAATAAATATTTCTTTTTTCGGGGAAGACATGCCAACAAACAAGATGTTCGGTCTACTTTCTTTAATGCAATTTACAATCCCCTCCTCTTCTTCTTTTTTATAGTACCCATGTTGATAGCCAGCAATTATATCAGATGAATATTCTTTTGAATATGTATTAACCATTTTTTTTAAAACATCTTTTTCTGCCCCAAGGAAATAACATTTATAACCCATCTGTTTTGCCATCTTGACCAATTCTTGCATTAAGTCAATGCCCGTCACTCTTTCTGGAATTTTTTCACCTAAGAATCTTGCTGCCCACACTATACTCTGACCATCAGCATTGATTAAATCAGCATTAAGCACACTTTTCTCTAAATTTTTATCAGTTTGCATTAATACTACCTTTCCGGCATTAATGGCACTATGTACTATTTGTTTATTTAGGGTAATTGCATTATCGATACTATTCAATGTTTCTTGCATTGTCATGGCATCAATTGGAATATTTAAAAAATTAATTCTACTCATATTAAATGCTATTATATAACTTGGATAATTGCTTAAAAACAACTTCAGGGAAAAAATTTTTCACAATATTATATGATTCGTCTCCATGTATTTTTATCATATTCTTATTGTCAATATAATATTGTATAGCATCAGCCATACTGTCAATGTCACCAGGCTCTATTTTTATGCCATTTTTATTATTTACGAGTAACCTATTTACACCTCCTGTATTAGTAGATATAAGAGCTTTTCCAAAACTCATCCCCTCTAGCAATGTAATAGATAAACCCTCAACATATGTAGGCAAGATTATAATATCACATTTCTCTAATAATTCTTGTTTTTCATCACCTTTTACCCAACCAAGATAAGTTACCTCATCTTCTAATTTAGATTCTATTATCTTCTTTTTCAACTTCTTTATTTCTCCATCCCCCCCAATAAATAATTTAATACTGCCTTTAAATCTATCTTTATATTTCTTAATAGAATCAATCAAATCAAATATTCCTTTTCGATTTCCTATTCTCCCTAAAAATAATAAATGTAATTTATGATTAACAATTGTTGCATTTTTTTCTTGAAAAGGAACTATATTATTAACAGTTACTATATTGGTAGTAATAAAATTTTCAGAGAAATATTCTTTCCAATCATTTGTTAATACTATAACAGCATCTGATTCTACTAATATTTTTTCAATCATTCTTTTGATTATAGTATTTGAATTTAAATAAAACAAATGGAATTCTCCACTATGAATATGAAAAACTACTTTTTTATTAAATAATCTCGCTATTTTAAAAAATATATATTTTCTATAGAAACTGCCTTTTTTTGCACAATGTAAATGAACAACCTTAATAGTTGGATTAATTATTAATACTAGATAATGTATTATTATTAAAGGAAAGATAAGCACATTTAATAATTTATTTGAGAAATACATGCTATAGAAATACTTAAAACTCTCTTTACTATTTGTTTTATAATTATAAATTACGCTAGCAATTCCTCCTTTTAATTTAGAATAAGGTGAAACATGTAATACGTGATTAAAATTTATCATTTGTTCAATATTCTTTCATTGTAATGCCAAGGGTCAGGAATAAAACTTGATATGAATTTCCATAAAAACACTATATACATAAAGTGAATTGGCCGAACAAAAAGACCATTACTAAAAAGAGTAAGTAATAAAAGAATTAATAGAAAGAATCTATCAACTTTACTAATACTAAATAATATTAAAACTAAGCATAAAACAGATATAACGCCACCCCAAAATAAGTACCCTAAATAATCATTGTGAGAATTCTTTGGAATCGGACCCCATTTTGTGGTAGATATATTAGAAACGAAATAATCAGAAGCATATCCTTTCCCAAATAAGATTTCTGAATAATTATAATCAAAGAATAGATGAAGTCTTTCACTCCAAGAAAAGAACCGTCCACTTACAAACTTATTTATAACAGAAATATCAATAGTGGAAAAAGAATATATTATCACTGCTATTGCTGAGAGAATAGCAATGTAGGCCACAATTTTTCTATATAATAGGTTATTAATATGACTTATAAGGTAATAAGAAAATAATATTAAAAAGGCTAATTGAGTTACTCTTACTGTATATAAAGTTAATAAAATTAAACCAAGAAATATTCCAATATAAGACTTATAGTTTCTTTGGTAAAGAAATGGAATGATTAATATTATTATTAAATAAGCTGTGTTATGAAGATTATCGGAAAATAAAAATGGCAATCCAATTGACCTTAAACCAATAAATCTAGATAAATCTTGCTGCCAGCGAACACCCTCAGCAGGTAATACTAAAATTAAAATAATAAAGAAAAAGAAAAGAAATAAATTATACAGAGTAGTTTGTTTAATCAATTTATTAAAATTTATATTACTAAATGTATATGGAGAAATAAACAAAGCCAAAAAAGGGATAATTCTTACAAGCATATTTAAAAGATCATCTATTGGCCGATATAAAGAGGTGACAATAATATTTAATAAGATTAACAGAATAACACTTAAATATGTTTTTAATAATATTTTCCTACAATTTACAAAAACAAAGACAAGAAAAAAGATATACTCTATTATCTTAATCACTTCAAATACATCTTCTTTTATAAAAAATAATATTTTTGGAATCATTAATAATGGAAAAACAAAAAAGAACTGAGTGATAAAAATGATATTAAATTTATTTATTACCTCTTGATGTTTTTCTAATAATTTATTGCTGATGTATCTCATGGTTTATTAGTCTAATATTTTTCCTTTATTAATTGATCAACTTGATTACAATTCCCAATGATCCAAATTAATATCTATTAAATCTGCTAACTTATTATTATATGGCCTAAAAAGAGTTGTTAATTTTTTTCTTAAATCTAGGTCCATTGGATCATATTTAATCTTCTTCTTATTTAATCGTTCAATTCTTTTAATAATATTTATATTCAAATAAAATCGCCAATTTTTAGGTACTATTCTCTGATAATACTTTTTAATAAAATTATCTTCATTTGTTAATTTGTGTAAATTTGCACTTCTTAATATAGCAGATGGATTACTTTCTACTTCTTTTATTTTCCTCAGATGCTTATGCTCAGATAAACCGAGAAAGTTTAATGTTCGTTTAAAAACAGCTTCTTGATTTTGAACTAAATCCTTAAATAGGATAATATGTATCTGATCTTTCTTGAAAAATTTATAATACTCAAGTAATTGATTATAGTAATATCCATGTGATAAATATGTTTTATTTGATTGATCATCAAAACTCTTTAGATTACCCTCATCTTCAATAGCAGTCTTAAAATATTTTTCTTTTTCAATTCCAAGTCGATAAAAATAATTAAATGCAGAATAGGCTCTATCAACAGGATTCCTTAAAACGATAATTATCTTTATATCATTGTTATACTCTTTTAATATTCTTGCGGTATGCGAGAAATAGATGCAATTAACATCCCCTCCACCGATTATTTTTTGTGAAGTATAGTTCTTATAACGCATTTTTAAATCTTCTTTATCAAAGCCATTCTTTCTAGCAATAGGAAGATGTATCTCTTTAGGCATATAAATATCATTACATTTCGATAAAAGATTATATAATGTTGTGCTGCCAGCTTTTTGTACTCCTGCTATAAAAAAATCAATCTTTTTCATTCTATTGTAATAAATTTTAACACATTATATTTTTTATAAATTAAGTAAAAAATCATAACTTTATAAGTTAATTGCAAATAAAAGATTCCAAATAAAAATCATCAAATAAAATGGTGCGTTTAATTGAACCATCTTTTGGTCTATATACTCCTGCTTTAAAATAATTTGGTACAATGTTATACATATTTCTAGTTTCTATTTTATTATCATCTAAGTTTTTAGAGCCACTAAAATATCTTCCATTTAATTTTGGCTCTGCATATCCTACATTATATAAACTCCATAAAACTTCACAAGAAAAAGTATACCACTTATTAGATTGTAATTTTCTCTTAATTTTTAAAGTTTTCTTTTCGTTAAGGCTACCACGCTTTAGTCCTGCTGAAAAACATAAAAAATAGTTATTGCTAGAATCATGAGTAATAAATAAAACTATTGGCGGATGAGTTCTGTAGTTATTCTTCCAAGTAAATCCTGGATCTGGTTTATCATGCCATTGATGTATAATTATTCAAGGATCATTATGAATATTTAAAAAAAAAGAATCAGTTAATAGAAACCTAAATGAATACTCTGTTTTGTGCCCTTCACCTACATTAGTATTTATTCTTAATTCTGACCTACAGCCATTAGCAAAAAAATCGTCACTATAATGATCTATTTTTAGAACTAAATTATCATTATTTAATGGATCTGGAACAATATTAAATCTAGAATCGTCAACTGACTCCTTACCCCAAAAAGAATTAATATTCTTACTAAAACTATCTCTATATGTTTGACGGTGTTGTTTTGAATTGTTATTAGTAATATAAGTTTGTTGTGCCACAGTTATTAAAGGTAAAAAAAGTAATATGAATAGTAGTTTGTTCATCTAATTGAGAATGTAGTTAGCACACCATATGTTTTGTATATATAAAGGACTGATAAAAAATTCCAAAATATTATACTAAATGTAGACGCTATAGCAGCTCCTTCAATTCCAAATTTAGGAATCAACAATATATTTAATAAAATGTTACACACTAAAGCCAGAAGTAATATATTTTGATATATTTTTTCCTTACCCGTCATCTGCAAAATAAAGCCAACCGAACCTGACATAACATTAACTGCCTGCCCCACTAATAAAATAAGTAATGTAGTTTTTGCAATTGCAAATTCTTGCCCAAATAATGAAAGTAAAAATTCAGGGAAAAGAAGCAGAACAATTAGAATAGGTAGCGAAATAAAAAATATAATTCTAGTGGATTGCTTAATCAAAATTCTAAACTCTTCCATTTTGTTGTTATTAAAAGTCTCAGAGAGTTTAGGAGCAACAATACTATTTACAGCACCTAATACAATACCTGTAAACATTGCTAATTTTAATGCCACAAAAAAAACACCCACATCTGCTTCTGTTTTATAAATTCCAAGCATAATTGTATCCGTCCATGCAATTAATAATAATATAGAAGAAGAAAGCATCATTGGGTAAGATGTTCTTAGAATCTCTTTTTTTGAAAATGTTATTATTGCTTGTATTGCTTTAAATGTTTTAAATATTCCAACCCCACTAAAAATCATTACTATGATAACTGCAGCCAAAAAAGAATAAATCGGCAATATGATTGCGTCAATATCAGTAAAGTAAAAAAGCAATACAAAAATTACAATTGCAAACAAAAACTTAGAAGTATGCTGAAAAAAAGCAAATTCTTTTATTCTTTTTAACCCCCTATAGGCTTGTGCATTTATATGAATTATTGTAAATGGAATTAAAGCAAATGCTATAACTTTAAAATAAGGCGTTAAATATGCTTTTCGAAAAACTAACTCCGCAACTATATCTGAAAACAAAAACAATAATACTGAAAAAAAGATTGATAAAAATAAAACAAGGGTAAGGCCTTGAAAATAAATTCCTTTGACTTCTTCCGTCTTCCCTTTCAACTGTGCCACAAACCTTAATAAAGCTGTATCTACACCAAACCTGCTTAAAATTGATGTGATATTCAAAAGCGCCATACAAAGTACAAATACTCCCCAAACTTCAGCCCCAGATGTTCTAGTAACAAGCAATAGGAAAACATAGCCCAAAAGTGAGCCAATAATCTTAAAAATAAAGGCAGATGAACTTTTGCTTAAAATTTCATTCTCTTTAAATCTGTTAATTAACTTATTCAATTTATTACTTTTTAATACCACAAAAATCTAATTCTAAGCTATTTGTTTTGAGTCCTTTAAACTCTTTATGAGCAACCAAATATATGACAATATCTGCTTTCCCATTCAGCTCTTCATAATCGGTTAAATCGTATTTATTACTTTCCTCCAAATTTGGCTCAACCAAAAGTAAGTTATATTTATTTTCTGAAAGCAAAGTATCTGCAACTAATACTGCTGGAGACTCTCTCAAATCATCAATATCTGGCTTAAAAGCCAAGCCCATTAAAGCAATAGTTGGCTTTCTGCTATTATCTAATTCAAATTGCAAAGCAGTTGATTTAATTTTTTCAATTACCCATTCTGTTTTGTAATTATTTATCTCTCTTGCATTTCGGATAATTACTGCTTCTTCCTTAAATTCTGACACAATAAACCAAGGATCAACAGCAATACAATGCCCTCCAACTCCTGTTCCAGGCCGTAAAATATTGACTCTTGGATGCTTATTTGCCAAATGAATTAGCTCCCAAACATTTATCCCTGCTTTATCACAGATCATACTAAGCTCATTAGCAAAGGCAATACTAACATCTCTTGATGAATTTTCTACCAACTTACACATTTCAGCAGTTTTTGCATTTGTTGCGTGCAATTCTCCTTTCACAAAATGACGATAAAAATTTTGTGCTGCTGTTGTTGATTTTTTATCCAAACCACCAATCACTCTATCGTTATGCTCCAGTTCATAAATTACTTTTCCAGGAAGTACTCGCTCAGGGCAATATGCAATGTTTAGCTTCCCTTTTAGTTCTGGCCTTTTCTCAAAAATAATTTTAGCCATCTTATCAGTTGTTCCCACAGGGCTAGTTGATTCAATAATAAACAGATTTCCTTCTTTAAGATTAGGTGAAATCATTCTTGTTGCTGATTCTACATATTTCAAGTCTGGCTCATTATCTCCTTTACATGCAGTTGGTACGGCAATTACATATACATCTGCATTATCAACGATTGTACTTGCCTTTAACAACCCCCTACCGACTACATGTTTTAATAACCCATCCAATGCAGGTTCTAAATTATGAATCTCACATTCATTAACTGCATCTACCAATGACTGCTTTACATCAATTCCTTGCACTTTAATTCCATTACTTGCAATAAAAGCTGCAGTTGGCAATCCAATATAGCCAAGCCCCATCATTACTACTTTTAAATCAGTCATCTATCTTTTACTTAAGAATTCTACAATTCGTTTACTTGCCATCCCATCTCCATAAGGATTGTACAATTTACTCATACTCTCGTATTTTTCGGCATTTTGTAATAATGCATTTGCCTCTCTAACTATTTTCTCAATATTTGTTCCAACCAAAATAACAGTTCCAGCATCAACAGCTTCTGGCCTTTCAGTTGTTTCTCTAATTACCAAAACTGGCTTCCCTAGTGATGGAGCTTCTTCCTGAACTCCTCCACTATCAGTAATAATTAATTTTGATTTTTCCATCAACCATAAGAATGTTTCATAAGGCAATGGAGCTATTAAATCAATATTTTCAACACCTGATAAAATCTTATTTACTGGTTTTTGCACATTCTGATTCAAATGCACGGAATAAATAATTTGCACATTATTCTGTACTGCAATTTTTTTCAATGACTTGCAAATATTTAATAATCCTTCTCCATGATTTTCTCTTCTATGACTAGTAACCAAGATTAAATCTTTATCTGTTTTTATCAGATTTTTGAGCATTTCAATTTGCTTATTATCAATACTTTTCACTTTTTTCACCCCAAATAAAAGGGCATCAATTACTGTATTTCCAGTAACCAGAATCCCATCTACTGCAATATTTTCATTCAATAAATTTTGTTTTGCTTGCTCAGTTGGCGCAAAGTGAAAATCAGCAATTCTTGCAGTAATACTTCTGTTTATTTCTTCAGGAAATGGAGCGTATTTATTAAACGTTCTTAGTCCTGCTTCAACATGACAAACTTTTGCTCCAGAATAAAAACCTGCAATACTTGCAGCCATTGAGGTGGTAGTATCCCCATGAACAAAAACAAAATCAGGCTCAAATTCCTCTAAAATCGGCCTTAATCCATTAATAATTTCTCCAGTTAAATTATATAAATTCTGATTAGGCTTCATTAAATCCAGATCATAATCAGGGAAAATATCAAAAAACTCCAATACTTGATCTAACATTTCTCTATGCTGAGCAGTAACACAAACTCTTGTCTCAAAGTCAGAACTTTCTTTAAAGACCTTAATAACAGGAGCCATCTTAATAGCCTCAGGCCTTGTTCCAAATACAATTAAAACATTCATAAAAACACTTAAAATTCAGATTTAAAAATACAAAAGATTAATAGAAAAAGTAATATAACAAATTAGATTATTTCTCATGCGTTTATTTTATTACCTTTTCAGCAAAAAGGAGTTCTTTGTAATCTGTCAAAGTGGACTGTTTAGTATAAAATTCTAGTATATAGTTTTTGTTAATTTTAACCGTCTAAATTGCATAAGAATAAAAAAAAATACATACTTTTTAATCAATTATTAATCATTTTCCATCCATTTTTTAGTCATTTTTTTTGCAATTGTTTGTAGTCTTTTATAAGTCATTTTTTTCTTATTTTTTTGACTATTTTTTAGGCATTTACACTAGATAGAGGCTAATTCTTTTAATTATTTATCTGTTTAATTGTTTGACTAATTATTCAAAGAGTTTTTTGTTTAATATTTCCATGTCTGAGGATACCTTTTTTTGTAATACTTTGGCATATATTTGAGTGGTTTTAACATTGGAGTGTCCAAGCATCTTGGATACAGTAACAAGCGGCACGTCATTATTTAATGTGATAGTGGTAGCAAAACTATGACGGGCAATATGAAAAGTAATGTTCTTGAAGATCTGAGCCTTTTTGGCAAGCTTCTTTAATTTAAGATTTAAAAATGCATTACTTATATATTCAAAAACCAAGCCATCACTCTTTTCTTTTTTATTCTCAAGGATCTCAATAGAAGGTTTTAACAGTGGCACAATAAAGGTCTCTCCAGTCTTTTTTCGTTTATTAAATATATACTTTGAGCCTTGATCACTATGTATCTGATGCCATCTTAAAGATATAATATCCGCATATGAAAGGCCAGTATAAATGGCAAAAACAAATAACTCTTGAGTCTTTATCTCTGATGGGATACTAAGATTAAGAGCCGAAAATCTATCTATCTCATCTTGAGATAAGAACTCTATTTCTTTTCTTTTAAAAGAAAATACATATCCTTCAAATGGATCATCATCTATAAAACCTTTTCTTTTTGATAGCGTTGTAATCTTTTTAAACCTTTGAAGCACTTTCATGGCTCCATTCTGGTTACAAAGAGTATTAAATAGTAAGTGTCTCTCTAATTTATATATAAAAGGGTTATCTACTT
>Ga0206679_10003572_pt1 | contig 11886 bp, 19 predicted proteins | sample M110012015metaG_FD_155464 | JGI IMG/M metagenome (GOLD analysis project Ga0206679, IMG submission 155464) | Ammonia-oxidizing marine archaeal communities from Monterey Bay, California, United States - M1 100m 12015 | ecosystem: Environmental > Aquatic > Marine > Intertidal zone | place: USA... | reverse complement strand
AGACAGTCTGCTCACTCACCTGAAATCTACCAATATTTTGGATATTACACAAACTAAAAAACCGTCAGCGAGTCATCCAGTGATCCTTAAAGAATGACGCGCCAACACAATAACATTCTAAAATCTTAATTTAAACAATTTGTTCAATTAGGGAGTTATAATCTCAAAAAGTCCAATACGCCTACTTAATTGGCGTATTCACGCCTAGAAACATGATTTTTCAGCTTTTAAAAATACAAGGTAATCCCCTATTGAGATTACCAGCTAAAACACATCCAATGTGTTTTACCACGCCTGAATATGTACAATTTGTACTTTTAAAAGAAGATTAGCAGTTTATGTAGGCGTGGTAATTAACGTTTTACATTAATCAACCAAAACTTAATTTTAATGGTTAAAAACTAAGTTTTAACCACCTAAAACATGGTTTTAGATCACTAAAATTAAGTTATTCTAACCTTTCTAAGTACTAAATGGTCGCCTTCAAGACCCACCTTCAGGTAGTCACCCTTTTGCATCTCCAAATAACGCCTAAACTGCTTTGGAATTGATACTGTTCCTCCTGCTGTGATCTTTACCAGCTCTTCACCCGAGTCACTCATATCATATTTTATGATTATATAATATTAATAATATTACTATTTAATTTATTACAAAATTACTATAAAAAATGTGACAAAAAACACATAAAATATCAAAAAACGACTTGGGAAAACTTGAACGGTTATGCCACTTGTGGAGCCATTTGAGTTGACTCTGAACCACCAACACCGAGCCTTTGGCGACCCTTTTCTGTTATGGAGTAAGAAAATGGTTTGGTCTGTATGTTTCTTTCAACAAAACCATCAACATACAACTTTTTCATTGTACGTGATATGTGTTCCCTACTACGACCAAGTGTGACCTGTATATCACGTGATGTCATAGATTTGTCCGTGATTAGTCCTAATACAGTCTCAATCACATCATCAAAGCCCATATTGGGTGCTCTACGCCTAGATTCAACAGGTTTGGGTGTTGTTTTTACAACATTTGTGTGGGGGGTTGGGATATCCTGTGACCTTTCCTCTACACTATTTTCAATTACCGGGGATGCGGCGTGATATGAATTATCGAGATTTTCTATTTCAATTGAATCCAGTTTGATCTTCATATCTATCAACTGTCTTTCATAAAATTCTAAACGCTCTGAATCCACCTTATTTTGACTGTTAGAGGCTGAAAATTGCCTTATTTTCAAATAAACAAAGAATGAAAATATACCAATTAGGATGGGTAAAACCACACTCAGAATTACTGGAGGATCTGGTATTTCCACTATCACGACATATCATGACAAATTTGTGATTTATCATATTAGGACAAGATTAATTCACATCTTACATTAATCTAAACATCACTACAAAACATCACTTTGATTTAGACTAACTCCAAAATTAGGCACAAAATCACATATCTACAGCCTGTTTTACCACACGCTCAATTATACTTGTGATTTCTTGTTCTCGCTCAGGGAAAACATCACCATCTTTTATCACAGAAACCTGTTCGGAGAGTTTTGACATCACATCAATATCATCAGGTAAAATAACACCGAGAATCTTCAAAACAATAAAAGAATAATACAATCCCGCAAGTTTCTCACGTGATTGTGAAACCTGCCTATAATACGCGCCTTTTGATATAGCAAAATCTGTAAAAATCAAGTCCTTTTGTTTTAGAATAATTTCAACTTGTCGCTCTGTAAACAGTGATTTTTTGATAATTTCTTTCATAATATTAGAAAAATTGTTTGAATCAAAGTCGCTCATAGCTATACAATATTGTATATCAGTAGTAAAATAAAACCTTAAAGATACCATATCGATCGAGTGGTATGAGCGGTAAAGTAGAAAATCTACTAAAAAACAGGCGCAAAAAGGGTCCTGTAGTCTTTGTTTTGATAGATTCTGAGGCTTCAAACATTAAATCATCTGTAAAACTTGCAAAGGACGCCGAGAAGCTTGGTGCAGCATCTATTCTAGTAGGTGGATCTTCGGCCACAGACCAGATGGAAATGGCAGAAGTTGTTGGAAATTTGAAAAAAGCAGTAAAAATCCCAGTAATCCTCTTCCCAGGAAATGTAACAGGGGTTGTTCCACAAGCAGACGCTATACTGTTTAGCTCGCTTTTGAACTCTGAAAACCCATACTATATCTCTCAAGCACAGGCACTTGGGGCACCAAATGTGCTCAAATTTGGTCTAGAAGCACTCCCAACAGCATATCTAGTCATAGGGGAGGGCACATCTGCATGGTTTGTTGGAAATGTGAGAGGAATTCCATTTGACAAGCCAAAAATTGCTGCAGCATATTCACTATCCGCTCAATTTCTAGGCATGAGATTTGTATATCTTGAAGCAGGATCTGGGGCAAAACAAAACATTACTCCAGAAATGGTAAAAACAGTAAGAAGTGTTTTCAAAGGTTTTCTAATTGTCGGTGGTGGAATCAAAGATGCCAAAACAGCAAAAACTCTGGTAAAAGCCGGAGCTGACGGTCTTGTTATTGGAACGTTGTTGGAGCAGACCGGCGGTCTAAAGAAATTTACCGAAATAATCAAAAGCATTAGAAAGTAACACTTCATGTTAACATTATGGCAAAGTGCAAAAAATGCGGTTTTGAATCACATGAGCTTATTTGGGATCAGGCATATCATGAAACTAGTGGAAAATGGAGATTGTTTCATGAGGGCCAAGGTAGACCACATGAGTGTCAAACACAAAAATCAGAAGAAATCACGCCTACAGAGGCATCAAAACCACTCGTAAAATGCCCAAAATGTGATCCTTTGAGTAATACCGCCTGGATGAAACGTGAAGCCCTACAAGAGCATCTAAAGGTAGAGCATTTCGGATTTTGGTAGCTAAGTAATACTAAATTCACTATTACTAAGATTAAGTATGACTAAAACACTAAATATAATAAAAAAATTGTTTTCTAATGCAAAAAGAATTCCAACATCTCAAAGAACACGATGTCAGCTATGTCGCTCATTGGAAAAGGGCAATGCAGATGAGTGTTGCATTATTCATTCACGCATGGATCCCAGATGTGTTACAGACCTATGCAAGTGATAAAATGAAAAAAGTTCGTTTGCACGCCTAAAATCCCCCAAAACAACATCTAAGAAGTAACGTCTTTAAAACACCCATTTGAGTTAATTACCAATGGCATTTTGTTTATGGATGACTGGATTACCTTGTTCAGGTAAAACCACAATTGTAAGGAAACTAGCTGAAACCATCCCAAATTTAGCCATCTTAGACGGTGATGAACTTAGAGAGTGGTTCTCACCAAAGGACTTTTCAAAGGAAGCCAGAGATGAGCACAACAGAAGAGTTGCACATCTGGGAAAACTTCTGTTAAAACACAACGTTCCAATGGGTGTAAGTCTGATTAGCCCATACAAGGAAAATCGTGCAAACGCAAGAGAAATTATTGGCGACGATACCAAATTCTTTGAAGTTTATGTGAATGCTTCCTTGGCACAGTGTGAAGACCGTGACGTAAAAGGAATGTATGCAAAGGCTCGCTCAGGCGAGATCAAGGGTTTTACAGGCATAGATGACCCATATGAGGCACCAGATAACCCTGACTTGGTTTTGGATACAGAGAACAAATCACTTGATGAGAGTGCTCAAGAAGTATTGGATTTTTTGAAATCGAAAGACTTACTCTGAGTCAATAATATTCATTTACAACACCTATAACCAAACCCCCTCTTCATAAATTGGAAAGAGCTTAAGTGAGAGATTTAGAAATAGATCTCGAAACTCATGTCTCATTCTCACCTTATTTTATTACAGTTTAGCAATCTTAGAAACTACCATTTCATGAATAAATCCATTTGTAGCCAAAAGACCGTTTTCATGATTTACAGCATCAGTGTTGTAGGTAAGAGCATTTCCTGAAATATCGGTCATCTTCCCACCAGACTCTGAAATTATACAATGTGAGGCACAAGTATCCCACTGCTTCATCTTATTAGTCGTAGTTAGGTATAGATCTGCCATACCAGAAGAGATTTCTGTTACTTTGAGTGAGCTTCCAATACTTGTGGTATTTGTAACTCCCAAATAGTCCAACATTTTCTTTTCCCTGTCAGACAAATGATGTCGACTTACAAGCGCAAGACATTGTTCAAAATCTTTAGTCTCTCTTACCGATATCTGTTCCCATTTTTGCGAAAAATGGCAAAACGCACCAAAACCGCTCTCTGCAAAATACAGTTTTTCTTTGATTGGCCAATAAATCAGTCCCATGATAGGAACGTGGTTCTCTACCAATCCAATCATTATGGTAAATTCTCCAGTCCTATTTACAAAATCAGTAGTGCCATCTAACGGATCAACAATCCAGACATTTTTACTACTTAATCTGGATTTGTCATCCACATCTTCTTCAGATAGGATTGGAATTCCAGTTTTTTCTAGGTAAGATCTGATTATCTTATTACTCTCTAAATCCGCCTTTGTAATTGGAGAGTTGTCATCTTTTTTGTTAACCTCAAAATCACTTTGATAAATTTCTCTAACAGCCTTACCAGCTAGAATGATTGTATCAATAATCTCTTCTAAACATTGAATGTTTGAGGGTATTGGGGGGGTTACCATTTTAGGCATTCCGAGTAAGTTCAGGCTTCAGAATCCAGGCTACGGCTAATGCCACGAATGGAATCGAGATGAAAGCAATCATCTGTAAAATGACAGTTAACTGTGGTTTGGCAACATCTGGGTCTGCAATAATCCATGGTAGGGGAAGTGTAACAACAAACCAAATACCAGCCAAAAGGCTAATGATTTCAACTTTACGTTTTGTTTTTGGGTTCATTCACATCCTTCTTTTTGGTTAGAATTTAATTCCAAAGGTCCAGCGACGATTTACCACGTAATTTAGACCACCTGCAATAATTATTCCTATTCCAGCTGCGTACATGTAGTATAACGAAATATTTTCTACCAAAACAAATGTTATTCCGAGCTGAACTCCCATTCCAATAAGACTGACAATTAGGAATTTCAAATACATCACACTATTTCGTTGGTCCTCTATTGATTCACCAAAAGTCCAAAATCGATTAAACAAAAAATTTGAAGTTATTGAAACTGAAATGGCAATAATCTGAGATGCAATATACCAATAACCTGCAAGATCAGTGAGTGCATATAAAATCCCAAGATTAACTAGAACACCAGAACCTCCGACAGTGTAGTATTTTATTGCCTGTTTGGCAAATAGGTGAACACTGCCAACTCCCTTCTCGTCATCAACAGCCATGATGTTACTGATAACAACCAGTATTATTACCAATCTATCTTTGTTGGTTATTTTCTTTCATGAATCTTCTAGTTTTTTTGAAAAAATTTCAATGATTATTTAAATAGAAAGAAAACACACTTGATTTAATGCTTAAGGGTGCAAATCCTATCGACTAAAGCAGCTTGGCCCTGTAAAACCAATATACGAGTTGGCTAAAATGCCTACAAGAGAGGTGTTCTCTCAGCGTTTTACGAAAGGGTCAAGCCGACATTATTCTGATTAGATGCTGATTTTTGATAGTGATATACTGACTGAGCCTTCCAAATTACCAAACCGCTCAACTGTAATATCATAATTACAGGTTTTCTGATTTGGGCATTGTTGATTTGAAATCAACACATTTTCTTTTCCGATATATTCCCATGTGTAGTATTTTGAGATTCCAGTATCTACCAATGTTTTATCCAAAATGAACAATTCAGAGAAAACCTGTACTCCCTGCCCTGACCAAACAACAGAGATTTTTAGACGTTCTGGTGAATCTCCCATAGGCACAAACTCGAATTTGTATTGAACATTTCTTTCTAATGAAACTGGAGAAGATTTGTGAATACTAACATTAGCAAATTCAGGTCCAGCTATACGCTTACTCCATACTTCTGAGTTTGGGCGCTTCTCGTTTTCAGGATTATCCGGATTAATCTGAGATCCGGCAACTATCATGCCTATTATTGCTACTAGAATAATACCTCCGACTATTGGCTTTTTAGTCACAGAATTCATACAGTTCACTAGTAATTTTAGTCATCGAAGTTGAATGATTTGTGAACCATTATTCACACCTGAAATTAACTACAGATTTCAAAAGAGCAGGCATGGGAAGTTTCCAAGATAAGTGGGCAAGACCTGCAAAACAGGGATTTATGGAAAGGCTTACTGATACAGTAAAACCAAAAGGTTCACTAAAACCACGAGTGGAAACAGCCGTTAAAAGACTGCAAGCACAAATTGCAAAAATGGACGTAATGGTAAACAAGCTAAAACAAAGAGACCAAGAAATTTTTCAAAAGGTAGTTGTAGCAACACAACAACATGACACTTATTCCAGTAAGGTATTATCAAACGAATTAGTTGAGGTTAGAAAGGTAGGCAAAATTTTAGGAAATGCAAAAATGGGTTTAGAGAGAATTGAATTACGATTAACAACATTCCACGACCTTGGTGATACAGTGGTCACATTAATGCCAACAATCGGTCTCATGAACGGACTCAAGGGCTCACTAGTCAAATTCATGCCTGGTGCAGACCAAGAGATTGGAAGAATGACAGAGATGTTAGGTGGACTAATGACAGACACATTCAGCAGCAGTGATTCATCATTTGGTGTTGACGAATCAACCAATTCAGAATCAGAAAGTATTCTATCAGAGGCTGCAGCAGTAGCAGAAGCACAGTCCGGAGATAAATTCCCATCAGTTCCTACAATGGATCTACCAGGAATGCCATCTACAGAATCAAAGTTTATGTAAAATTTAGAATCTAAATATTTGATGATTTAGTTCGTGACTCTTTAAAACTCTTAATTCTACTTCCTTCATCATCCACGAGCCGGTCAATTCCACCCAGTTTATCTCTGAGAGTGGTAATAAGGCTACTAACTTCATCAGCTTCTCTTTCTACAGCAGATCTCTTATTTGTCAGAGTCTGAATTCCCTGTGTTTCTTCATCAATGTAATCATTAACTTTCATCAGTTTTTCCTTTAGATTTTTTATATCCACAGATTCATCTTCAATCTCTTTTTCCAGACTAGTTCGTTTTTCTTTTAGATTGGAAATCATCATTCCAACATAATCAATGGCTTCTTCCAACTTTGCTCGTTTATCCATCAAAGATGAAATTCCGATATCACCACTAGATGTTGGTGGTTCCTGTTCTTGAACCTCATTTAATCCAGAATCAGTTTCTGCCTGAGTTTCAACTCTTTCAGACTCCAACTCTGACTGTATATTCTCAGCCTCACTCTCTTCATAAACTGGACGCTCTTCTACCATTTCTGATCCTTCAGAATCTTCATCCTTAAATTTATCAAATAATCCAGTCATGAATTAATTTGAAATACCTCAAATAAAAAGCTGAACGATAACTCTTGTTAATTCAATGGATTTTTTTATGTGTAAAAAATAGTCAGTTTTTTATTAATTTGTTGAAAATCATCAGTTTTCAATTTTTTTTAACCCAAAATACCTGTTCCGCTATACGTTCCGCTGTGGTGTTTCAGAATGTTCCTCATAAAGCTAAGGTTCCTATACTATACCATGTCAAAACAACAATACAGATCCGAGATGGGGATTATGGGAGACATATTAGATGTAACCCTGAATGGAGGCCAACAAGGCGTAATCGTATCTGCGATATCAAGACGTGCTAATCTATCTCACTATGCAGTTTTAGACAAGTGTGAAAAACTTGTAAATGCTGGATTAGTTGAGACAAAAAGAGACGAGCGAAATCGTAAATTCAGCATTACTCAAAAAGGTCTTGAATTCATTCAAGAATTCAAAACGTTCCAAGAACTCCTAGACTCCATGAATCTAAGGTATTAGAAATGAACCAAGAGCCGGTGCTCTGTAGAAGGCAGGAACATTCTAACCATGATAGAATGCTTTTAAGTCCTACAGAAGCCCTGTCAACAATGGCGCTTGTACCAATAGCGGTGTTCGTCCTAGTTCTACTTGCTATAACGGTACCTCTACAGCACTCTTTTGGCTCAAATCGAACCCTTGATTTTTCTCTTTTTCCAGATGGGTCAACACATGTATTCTATGAATTGGATTCAAACCCATTATTTCCAGATACGCATGTTATGTTATTTGGCGATTCCATTGAAAATCTGGTAGTAGAAGACGAAAATGGATTTCTTCTAACTACAGAAATATCTGATAGTAACTCTAACCTTTTTGAAATAGAAACCCTAGGCGCATCTACAATTTCGATTAATTACGATACATATTCACTTGTGTCAAAGAATGGCAAAGTTTGGTCTTTCGACATTAATGCACCAACTGAATTTACAATGTTAATGCCAAAAAACTCTGTAATTGTAGGGATGACCACATTTCCAATTGATATGAGCGAAGATGGTGATAGAACAAAAATGTTCTTGCCTACTGGTCAGGTAGAATTAACATATTTTCTAACAATTGCTGAATCATCTCAGGAAAAGCCTGTTGTTGAAACTACAGATTCCTCTCAATATTCAGCAATGATTGGAATCGCTGTAGCCATTATAGCAGTAACAGCCGTAGTAATTTTCAAACTTAGGCAAAAATCAGTCAAGTCAATTCCTACAGAACAATCAGGAGTCCGAGAATCTGAAAAACGATTTGATTTAGAATCCACTCTTTCCGACGTAGATGTAAGAGAAGATGATAAAGAGATCATTAAATTCATTCACGAAAACGGCGGTGAGGCATTAGAAAGCGAACTTAGGAAAAAATTCTTGCAGCCAAGGACAACTATGTGGAGAGCTGTAAAGCGATTAGAAAGGCAAGGCAAAATTGAAATCAGTAAAAAGGATCAACAAAATCTTGTTAAATTAAAAAATCAGGAGGTACAAGATGATGAATAAAATCTATACAGCACTTGTGCTATTTGCAATAGGCGGTCTTCTATTTGCAAACGTTCCTGCACCGAGTTATGCTGCGCCAAATCTAGATTACATGCTTGCTATAGCCGAAAATGCAAAAAAATGGTGTAAATCTGAAATAGAAGCAAGAGAAAGCGTAGATCCAAAAATCCTAGAACTTTATCTTCAAAGCCTATCTGCGATCGAGAAACTGTCGTTAGCAATAGATGCAAGTGATGTAAGCGATGCTAGAAAGCATTTTGTATCAGCAATGCAGAAAATGAGAGAAATAAGCTTGATGATAAATCAGCTTGAGATTTCAGAGGTAGAATCTAAATTAACAATAAGTAGAAACCCAGTTCTTGATAGATTTGAAATGAATATTCAAAAACTCAAATCTATTTCTATAAAACTTGGGGCCAATATTGATTTTTACGAAATTGATAATTTAATGAAATTAGCTAAAGAAAACCATGAAAATGGAAATACACAAAATGTCAAGAATCTTACAAAAGAAATTGCCGAAAAAGGCACGGCAATATATCAGACCCTCACACTAATCAACGAGCAAAATAAAATTATCCGTGCTAAAATACTTGCTGAAAAACACATTCAGAAAGCTAACATCTTGATCCTACAGGCAAAAGAGTTAGGTCTGCAAGACGCTGTAAGTAAACTAGAACAATCAAAAGCTAGTCTTATTTCTTCAAACAGCACATCCCAGATCAAACAGAGCATAAAAATTATTATAGTATTGAATAAAACAATCCAAAAAACACAATCTGAGGCTATGGAGGATGCAAAACGCATAGAACTACATCTCTCTGAACGCGAAAAAGCTTCCATGCAGTTATCGCAATTAGAAAAAAAGGCTAACATTCTAAGTGTAAATTCTCAAGGAAATAATATCGCTATTTACTATCTTGAGAAAGCAGAATCTTTAATCGAGTCTGCAAAACTCCAGCTCGAGGATCCATCAAATGATATTTCAGCCGAAATCAAGAATATAGAAAGATTCCTTTTGAAGATTGAAAAATTATTACAAAGGACAGCATAAACTTCATATAGATTTCATCATCGAAACCTCTTATGGGTTCTAAACAGATCAGTTTTGGAGTTGGAATACCTATGATTGTTGTGGGTGCACTAATTGCATTATTGTGGGCACCCGCAGAAGCCGAATTAGGATCTACAGTAGAATTCATTGGAAGTTTGATAGGCATTCTTGGTGTAGTATTTCTAATATCAGGAATATTTTATAACAAACAGATAGTAATTTCATAATCATACATTTCCAACGCGTAAAGTGCCCACATCGTTTAAAGCATCCTCAGATTCCAAAGAAATTATGGACCAAGAACGCATTAAGAAACTCGTCAGGGAATTAATTATTGAGATCGGCGAGGATCCTACAAGAGAGGGATTGCGTGGAACACCAGAACGGATTGCAAGAGCTTATGAAGAATTATTTGCCGGTTATGATTCGGACTCGGAACTATCTGTTCAGTTTTCAGAAGATTCTGAAACAGTGATAGCTAAAGATATCCAATTTTATTCAATGTGCGAACACCACATGTTACCATTTTTTGGGAAAATTCAGATAGCATACACACCAAACGGGAAAGTTTTTGGCATTTCTAAATTAGTACGTCTTGTTGAAAAATTTTCAAAGAGACTTCAGATTCAAGAAAGACTAACCAAAAACATCGCAGATGAGCTATATTCCCAAGGTGTCACTGGTGTGGCTGTAATGATAGAGGCTGAACACCTTTGTATGAAGATGAGAGGCGTTAAAAATGATGCAAAGGTAACATGTTCTGCATTTAGAGGTATTTATGAGGATCAAAGAGCCAAAGAAGAGATTGTCAAAACAATTCAGAGCCGATCCACCAAACATAACCAACAATAAACTTATCAAAAAATAAATAATCATAAAAATGGAATAAACTCATGCCAGCAAGAAATAATATTTTTGTACCAAAAGAATCTTGGCCAAAATTTAGTTGGTTTCTTATTGAATTTGCAATAGTTATTGCTGTTGCAGTTGTCATTGCCTGGCAAACAAGCCCACTTTTTGAAGACTATGTGATTGTCAATGGTTGGGAATGTGAGCAAGTATCACAGGAAACTCAGTGTTCACTTGCTGAAGAAGCGGAAGTCAACCAAGAGATGTTAAACTGGATTTTCTGGGGAATAGTAGGTGCCGTGTTTTTTATCTGGTATATGCTGATACGTGGAATAGTTTTGAAGAAAAAAGTGTTGTAGGACTAATTCGAATATTTCGTCTTATCTGAAATTTTTGCTTTAATGAATGCATTTTTTCTATTATGGCACGATTCACACTTGCCACATTGAGATTTCAGATTCAAATAACAACTCCAAGTCTTGAAAATCTCATTACCCAAAACTTTGTGACCAGTTTTAATCAAATCACTCTTAGAGATTCCTTCTGAATATGGAGACCAGATCTTGATGTTTTTTCTAATCTTCTTTTTTATCCCGTCAATCTCTCCCTGGTTTAGCGCAGCCGCAAGCTTTCTTGAAAATTCTGGTCTACAATCAGGATATTGTGTATCACCTTTCTGTGCGCCATATGCAACTAGTTCTGCATTAAGAGTAAATGCCCACGCCGATGCTATGGATAAAAAGACTGCATTTCGTATCGGAACTACTATAGAATAATTGAATTTTTCTGGCATCTTTTTCTTTGTACTAGTAAGAACATTACTTTCACCGTACAAGTTCTTCATGAAACTGATATCGAGAATCTTATGTTCTTTTAATTTTAGTAATTTTGCTATGCGTTTTGCAGCCTTTATCTCCTGAGACGCTCTCTGTCCATAAGCAAACGTAACTCCATACAACTGGTATCCTTTTTTCAAATATGACATCATGCATGCTGAATCTAAACCTCCACTTAGAATGATTACTGCTTTTTTCATTTTACAATTTTTACTATT
>Ga0206679_10003567_pt1 | contig 11899 bp, 11 predicted proteins | sample M110012015metaG_FD_155464 | JGI IMG/M metagenome (GOLD analysis project Ga0206679, IMG submission 155464) | Ammonia-oxidizing marine archaeal communities from Monterey Bay, California, United States - M1 100m 12015 | ecosystem: Environmental > Aquatic > Marine > Intertidal zone | place: USA... | reverse complement strand
ATCCGGCAATTGCCCACAGGAGTGGTGGCACTCACAGTTCTGCTCGAACCGATCTTTGCCATCCTATTGGCAGCACTCTTCTTGAAGGAGTTCCCCCCCACTTCGGCCTACTGGGCGGCCCCCCTTATTCTTGGTGGAATCGCCATCAGTATTCGCCGCAGCGACCCGCTACCCTGATCCCATGCAAGCAGTCTATGTGGCCATGTGGTCAGGCCCCCGGAACATCTCCACCGCTCTGATGCGCTCCTTCGAAAGTCGGAGGGACTGCCAAGTGGTGGACGAACCGTTCTATGGGCACTACCTAAGGCAGACCGGAAAACTCCACCCCATGGGCGACCAAATCATGGCGACCATGGAGTGTGATGCTGGAAGAGTAGCCGAGGAGCTGCGAAGCCCCTTACAACCTGGGATCGGGGTCCGTTATCAAAAACACATGGCCCATCACCTTCTGCCCCAGATGGACCGTTCCTGGATGGAAGGTATGCGCCATGCATTCTTGATCCGTGAGCCACGAGCCATGCTCGCGTCCCTCGGGGCCAAACTGGGGCCGGTCCGCCTCGAAGACACGGGACTACCCCAGCAAGTGGAATTGTTCAAGGAACAGTTGCGCGCCCAAGGTACGCCCCCTCCGGTGATCGATTCCGCGGACCTCCTCAATGCTCCAGGTCCTATGCTCTCGGCCCTTTGCGAACGCCTCGACATTCCCAATGATGACCACATGCTGCGTTGGGAATCTGGTCCGCGCACCACCGACGGCATTTGGGGTTCCCACTGGTATGCTAACACCGAAAAGTCCACCGGCTTCAGCGCCCCCCCCAGCCCAGCACCGGGGCCTTCGACCCTGACCGCCGATTTAGAACTCCTCCTCCCAGAGTGCGAGCGCCTTTACCAGCTGCTCACCGAACACCGCATTCAGCCCGTACTGTAGACCCCACGATGAAACAATCCTTCAACCCCCTCAATCAAGAGATCCTGGTCAGTATCGGCGGGGATTTGCTCCCAAGAGCCGAGGCCAAGGTCAGCGTCTTTGACTCCCTAGTCCAAGGGGGTGACGGTTGCTGGGAAGGACTGCGCCTCTACAAGGGCCGGATTTTCAAACTCAGCGAACATCTGGAGCGATTGCGCCACTCAGCGCTGGCCATGGGTTTTGATTCAATCCCAAGCGCCGAGGCCATGCGTGCAGAGATCCAGCGAACCCTTGAAGCAAACCACATGAGCGATGGGGTGCACATTCGGCTGACCCTTTCCCGGGGTATCAAGATCACCTCGGGCATGGACCCCAGGCTGAACCAGGAAGGACCCCTGCTGATCGTGCTGGCCGAGCACAAGACGCCTGTGTATTCCAAGGGGGGTCTAACACTCTCCACGTCCTCCCTGCGGCGTTTCCCCCCGGACTGCCTCGACCCAAAAATCCACCACAACAACTTGCTGCAGTCGATCATGGCCAAAATAGAGGCCAACGCATCGGGCGCCGACGACGCAATCCTGCTGGACATGTCGGGCTTTGTGGCGGAGACCAATGCCACCAATCTGTTCCTTGTGGCTGACAACCAGGTGCACACCCCGCGCACGGTAGCCTGCCCCGAAGGAATCACCCGGGCGACAGTGCTCGAACTCTGTCAAACCCACCAAATCCCCTTCCAAGTGCGCGACATCTCCCTGGCGGAATTCCACCGGGGTGACGAGGTCTTCTGCACGGGCACCATGGGTGAAATCGCCGCGGTCACCATTATCGACGGCCGCCAGATCGGAAACGGAGAAGTCGGCCCCCTGACGCGTCAGATGGCCGACCTCTATGAAACGTGCACCCGCGAGGGTGGCGAGCCCGTCCTTAGCTGAGCACTTCGCCCATCAAGCCCGTAAGCAACTGGGTGAAGCGCGCGGGATCTGCGGGCACGCCCCCCTCACGGATAAGCGCCTGCCCCAGGAGCAACTCCCCCGCATCGTGCACTCGAGGACTCGCAGCGTCCACCACGTGCAACTTTTCGAGGGCAGCCACCAGGGGGTGACCGGGATTGATCTCAAGCACGCGCTGGCTCGGGGGCAACTCGTGCCCTGCGCGGCGCAGCATGCGTTCCATGTGATCCGAATAGGCACCCTCGTCGCCCACCAGGACGGCGGGAGAATCCTTCAGCCGTGAGCTAAACCGCACCTTGGACACTTGATCCCCGATGGAGTTGCGCAAGGCTTCCAAGAAGTCCTTCTTGTCCTCGTCGCGTGCTTCCCGTTCCTTGCGGGTGTCCTCGTCATCGACTCCCGCGTCTCCGCGGTCGATGGCCTTAAGAGGAGTCTCGTCAAAGGTCTCTAGTCGCTGCAGCATCCACTCGTCCACAGGATCGATGAGCAACACGACCTCCCGTTCGGCGGCCTCCTGGGCTTCCAGGTGAGGGGAAGACAGGGCGGTCTTCTTGTCGGGGGCCACGAGCACGCCAATGGAATCTTCGTCCTCGCTCATACCTTCTTTGACCTCGGCCAGGGTGCGCCAACCATTGTCCTTGCTGGTTTGGAACAGGCACAATTTGCTGATGCGATTGTTGTCATCATCACCGGCCCAGATGCCCTCTTTCAGCACCGTGCCAAAGGCCTCCCAGAACTGCTCGTAGCGCTTACGGTCATTCTTCAACAGGGTGCCGAGGGTGTCGAGCAACTTGCGCACTAGGTGCCGCTGGATCTGCCGCACGCGGCCATCGGTTTGAATCGCCTCGCGACTCACGTTGAGGGGCAAGTCGCTGGACTCAACCACGCCAACAACAAAACGGAGCCAAGGGGGCAGCAGCTCTTCACATTCCTCTTGAATACGCACCCGGCGCACATAGAGAGAAATCCGAGCCTTGGCCCTTGCTGGATCAGAAAGGTCGAAGGGGGCCTGCTCAGGGATGAAAGTCAGGGCGGTGAATTCCAGGGTGCCCTCGGCCTTCAAGTGCAAGGTTTCGAGGGGCTTTCCCCAGCCAGCCAAGTGAGCGTAAAACTGCTCGTACTCCGCAGTGGTGACGTCCTCTTTGGGACGAGTCCAGAGGGGTTGCTGAGAGTTCAAAGTGTCAAGCGCGGTTTCCGGCTCACCCGGCTCCTCGCCTTCTTCCGGTTCCGGGGCGGGTTTTTCCACTTCCAACTGGATCGGGTACTCGACAAAGTCCGACCAACGCCGCACCAGCTCACGCAACACGAAGGGCTGCAGGAAGCGCCGGGGATCTTCCGCCTCTTCCGCTCCTTCCTCGGCTTCTTTCAGGTGCAACTCAACGACGGTTCCCCGGGCTAATCCGGAAACCTCTTCAAGGGTGTACTCACCCGTTCCCGAACTGCTCCAACGCCAGCCGCTGTCGGATCCGGCGCAACAAGAGTCCACCACAACGCGATCAGCCACCATAAAGACGCTATAGAAGCCAACACCGAAGCGCCCAATCAAGTCGGGCATCTCCTCGCCTCCGTGCTCCTTCATTGCGTCCAAGAATCTGCGCGTGCCGGAGCTAGCGATGGTGCCAAGGTTGGCCACTAGGTCTTCCCGGGACATTCCTATGCCGTTGTCGCAAATCCGCAGAACACCGGTCTCCTCGTCCGGGTCCAGGAAAATCCCGAGAGCCGCTTCCCCTTCGGACAAGAGTTCGGCGTCCGTGAGAGCCGCATGACGCAAACGGTCACAGGCGTCGGAGGCGTTGGAAATCAACTCCCGCAGGAAAACATCCTTGTGGGAATAGAGCGAGTGAATTACCAGGTCGAGGACTTCCTTGACTTCGGCTTCGAAATGATGGGTCTGGGCAGCTGTGGTCATGTTTTGGTTCCGGCTTTGAGCCCCGAGGGGGGGCCTCTCAAATCGAGATTCGACCAACTATTCTGACGCGAAAATCCCTGGGCGCAAGGGGTTCTGTGACGACCTTTCCTGAGCGGGGTATGATTGATGTGGAACTCACCAGGGGGGAGCTCCAACCGCACCATGAGGATCCCGGTCCCACAACCAAAATCACTGCCTGCCATGCTCCTAGTGGCCGGTATAGCCACTATCTGCCTCCCAGAGAGGGGCCAGACCTATTTCCTATCCGGAGATGTGCTGGACCTGACCCAACGGCATTTCCGCATCCTCAATGGCTTCTTAGACCCCGAAGCCAACGACAATCTGGTCGCAGATCCGGACTTTCCTGGGTCACTGGGCGCAGAGTTGGCAATTCGTAAGGGCGTGGCAGAGTGGGGCTCCGGTCCCCACGGCAGCGGCGGCAGCGATCCAACCCAGGACCAACTCGGGTCTGGTGGCGCAAATTTCGACGGCTTTTACTCCGGGCGCGCCGGGGTTCCCGGAGGCACCAACGGCAACATTTTCTCAGTCATCAACACAACGTCTTCGATCCTGGCCTTCACCGAAGTCCCCTCATCAGATGGTTGGCGCATCCGCTTCTTTGAAGATCCCCGGGATTGGAACGATGGTCCCGATGGGATTCTCATCGGAGATGACCCCATGGACATTCAGGGCATCGCATGCCACGAGTACGGCCATGCCCTCGGGCTCAATCACAGCACGGATGCGGATGCCACCATGCACGCCGGCGTGCCCTCTGACAAAGGGGTCAGTCACCGCTCCTTGCACTCAGACGATGTGCTTGGAGTCCAGGCGATCTACGGGGTAAAAAGCGCCAGCAAACCAACCATCACCGGCGTGACCTGGCAAGGCAATTGGGTCACCCTAATCGGCACCGGGTTCCACCCGAGCGCAAACGAAGTCTGGTTCACCCAAGCCCAAGCCCCGGCCCACCGTCACCTGCTGCGCAAGGGCAACATCCCTTCCAGCCAACAGGGCACGCGCATTACCCTGCGGCCCCCTAGCGCTGCCGGATCAGGCGATGTTGTCGTACGCTTACCCGGACTTTCGGCACAGGACCTCTCGAACGCCTTCCCCCTCGACCTGGGTGTGGATTTTGGATGGACCCCTCCCGAGCACTATGGCTCCGGTGGAACCACCAGTGCGGGCACTTTCGAGCTGCAATGGCAGAGCCTACCAGCGGCTTCCGCGGGAACATTCAGGGTCTCCTTCTCGGGAGTCCCTGCCGGCCTCCCGGTGGTTCTTTTTGAGGGTAACGCCTCCGCCACCATCAACCTACCCCTTGGTGATCTCTTGGTGGGTGGGCCCCTCGAACGCACCCTCTGGACCGTCGCGGACAGCACTGGTGCAGGTGTCATGCATGTGCCCGTCGCGAATGCAGGACCGGGCCAACTGCGTTACTACCAGGCTTGGGTCTTGGATCCGTCTAGCGCGCAGGGTGCCGCCCTCAGCAACGGGCTGATGGTTGAGATCCAACCCTAGGGATCAGCCCCGATCTTTCACTTGCGCACGGCCACGCGCTGCTCAATGCTCAAACGCCCGCGCATGGACATTTCCTGATGGAAGAGGTTGCCAGTGTCGAGGCCTTCAGTCAGTTTCATGGATACGGTCTCGGTGCAGTTCAGTTTCAATGACACCGGGCGTCCAGTGATCGGATCTGCAAGCAGTTGCCCGCGACCATTGAGTCCCAGGGATAGGGATGCGTTTTCGAAGCTCGAGCCCTGTTCCCGTTCACGGGGAAGCAAGGTCTGACTGAGCCGCTCGGTCACATCAGAATTCCAGCGACCATTGAGGATCAAGGAAAAGACCAAGTGCCTCGCGCCCTCTTCGTTGGTCTGCAACCCAAGGGGCCGCACGGTCAGCTCCCCAGTGCTTTGGCCGCCAAGGGCCATTTCCAATCCACCGCCGACTCCGTTGACCAGAGTTCGGGATAAGCGGCGCCCGGCGCGTGCGGTGCCCGGGGTAAAACCCAAGTCCCCACCGGGGGCCAGCAGGCCCCCCAGGTCTTTTGCCGGGATTTTCCAAGATCCGTCTTCGGCCTTTTCCTTCCCCGCGATCCAACCCATCCAAGGGTCCACACTCAAGGACGCCAGTAAGGACTCAGCCTCTTCCCGGGCATCGTAGTAGCGGCCATAGGATTGCTCTTCTGGCGCCCAAGTCATCAGCACGCTGGCCCCCACCAATTCCGTTTTGGCCGTGGCGAGCACGGGATCCTCTACTTCTGGTGGCGCCAAGACGCCAGTGCTTTCGAGGGCAATGAATTTGCGCCAAAGAGTCAAAGGTCGCTGGCCAACGACCCTGCCGGCGAGGTCATCGAAAACCAAGCGCTGCTGGGAGGTGAAACGTGCTCCACCCGGCAGGTCCCTGGTCTCACCCTCATCAATCCGCTGCCGAAAGCCCTCAAGGGTCAGGTCGTGCGCCGCAACAAAGGTGCGGCGCAGGGTTGTTCCGCTCAGGGGAGTCAGGTCCAACTGGGGCACGTCCTGGGGAGTGCCTGCCGATGCCACCAAGAGCCCGATCGTTCCAAGAATTAGATTTTGCATCAAAGTACCTTCTTGCCCTCTTCGTAAACTCCACTCTGGTCCGTGTCCACATTTCCGAGGCGATCCAAAATCACCCAGGTACCCTCGCGCTTGCCTGCTTTGATGGGCCCTTTGCCCCGACGTGCTCCCGTGGGCCAAAATTCCTCGTACTCACCGGCCTGTACTCCATTGACCATGGGGCCAATGGCCGCCGCCTTGCCGTTGGGATAGTAGCTCGTCCACCGCCCATGCTGAATGCCGTTGACATAGGGTCCCTTGCCCAGCAGGTATCCTTCCTTGGCATACAACTCCCAAATTCCGGACTCCTTGCCATTCAAGTAGCCCCCCTTGCGCTCAAGGGTGCCCTTCTCATGCCAGTTGCTCCACTCGCCCGACTTGCGTCCGCGGCTGTAGATACCCTGTTCGGACTTATTGCCATTGGGGTGATAAGCCACATAGGCCCCGTGGGCCACGCCCGCTACAAAAGTATGGCGCACGGATTTATTGCCGTCCTTGTCCCATCGCAAAAACAGTCCCACGCGCAGACCGTTTTCCCAACTGCCTTCCACTTGCTTCTTCTCGCTGGAGTGGAATACCACCCAGGGGCCAGTGCGTTTTCCGCGCACGAATTCCCCCTCAGATCGTTTCTTGCCGTTGGGTCTCCAGAAGGTCCAAGGGCCCACGCGTTGGTAGTCCTCGAACCTCCCCACATAGGCACGCTTGCCATTCTCGTGCCAGCCGGTCCAGAGACCTTCCCTGCGGCCCGCAACAATGCGTCCCTCCCGAGCCTTGTTGCCAGACGGGTGTAGAATGGTGACGACGTCTCCCTCGACAGGCTCGGGATCTTGGGAAACGGGAACTGGAACGGCCGCCCAGACTGTGCAGCACAGAAGGATGAGGAGGAGGGGAGAGTAGCGCATGATTTGGCTTGGGAGCCTACGGTGAGTCAGCCCCCGAGTTGGTGTTCGACCCGCGGATGCCCTTTTCTGGACCCAATGTGGGAGGGGCCATAAGAGGTGGTACCTGGGCCACCAAGAGCAGCTTGTCTCCAATCCACCAGGGCCGGCGCACGGGAACCATCCCCACGAGCCCCAGACCAGCTTCCCGGACCTCCGCTAGGGCCTGGGCTTTCCCGGGCCAAATGCGGGGCCCCTCCTGCCCGAACCAGCGAGCAAGAATCCCCCTCAACCTGCGCCCCACCCCCCGCGGGGTTTGTCCATGCCGGTAATCCACGATCACACCGCCCTCCGCCACCCGGGCTGCCTCGCGCAGAAACTCCACCCGAGCTGTAGAGCTGCGGACAAGGTGCATGAAACGAATGCAAACAACAATGTCCACAGCTCCACTCCTCAATGGCAGCTGGGCCAAGTCCCCTGCAGCCAGGGGGTGGCTCCATGCCTTGACTTGGGCCTGCTGCAACATGGGCAGGGACCCGTCGATCCCGAGGACCAGAGACGCCTGGGATCCCTCCCTGGGGGGTTTTTGCGCGCTCCAAAAAGCACCGAAACGTCCGGTCCCACAGGGGGCATCGAGAATCGTGCCCAGGGGCCGGTCGAGGGCTCCCTCAAGAGCTGCGAGAGCCTTGGCCAGGGCTCTTTGTTTGCGAAGATCTCGCCTGCGCCCCCGGGCCTGGGACCAACGGCGATCGTAGGTGCGAGCAACCTCGGCCTGGGCGTAGACGTCTAGCCGCCCCTCTCGGAGGGATGGAGAGCCCATCAGAACAACTCCCCCGGAACCATCCCCGGTGCAGGTTCTAGCTTCACGCCACCCGCGGCCAGCAACATTCCCAAACCATCTGCGCTGGCCGGGCCGTGTCCCGCAAAATGGTTGTTTGCAAACACATAGGTCTCCCTGACCTGAGCGCTCATGGGCACCAACCAGTCTGCCCACCGTTGTAAGCGCTCCTTGCGGTCCACCACCAGCGAGTCAAAGGTAGATGTCAAGGCATTGGTCACCTTGCGGTCACCGACCAGACGCACATAGATACGGTCACTTGTGAGCAAATTCAGAGCGGGGGCCAACGAATCGGGATGGGGCATCATGGGCAGGTCCGCCAGCACCAAGGTGACGGCCCGATGGCGCAGGGCTTCCAAGAGGGGCTCACACAGCCACTCTCGATTGCGTAATTCGACCCCATAAGCTCCATTCTGTGGGAGTTGATCCAGGAAAGGCACCAAGCGTTCCAAGAAGGCATCTAGATCAGCAAATACCCCGGCATTGAAATAGGGAAACTGCATGATCAAGGGACCCGCGCGTTCACCCAGCTCGCGCATGACACCCAAGAACTCGGCGCAATCCTGGCGGGTGAATTCTGGATGCAGGACCCGATCGCCGTCGGGTTGGGGCCCCTTGCCCCCATGAACAATAGACCGCGGGAACTTGGCGCAAAGACGAAAATCTTTCGGGGTACGCTCGCGCCAGCCGGCAACCATGCGCGCTGATGGCACGCGATAATAAGTCACGTCCGCTTCCACCGCGGGAAAGCGAGTGGCGTAGTGACCCAAGAACTTCCCCTGGGGAAGACCCCTAGGATAGAAGGCTCCCAGCCAGCCCTTTTCGGACCAACTAGACGTGCCAAGCCTCACGATCCCCATACGAAGATCCCCCTTTTACCCAGCGCAAATCTCAATTCGAGAGTTTTCCCAGCCCTGAGAGTTTCCCATCCAATGGAGGCTGCATGCGTGGAGATACGCCCCAAAGTGGCACTTGAGTAGGTCGCAGGAGAGGTTTTGGTCGGCACCCCTCCATCCTAGAGTCCCCGGCAGGGGCCACCCAAGTTCGATTTCTTTGGATTCCCCACAAGAACGAGCGCCCCGGGTATCGAAGCTATAGGTGTCCCCCATTGGGAAACCATACCACTATGAACCATACCATTCTTGTAATTCACGACGACCCCGCCGCCCTTGCCCGTATTGGTGCACGACTTGAGCGAGGTGGCCACGATGTTCGCAGGGCACGCAGCGCTGCTGAAGCCCGCCGAGTAATCGTCGAAGAGGATCCAGGCATCATCCTCACTCCCGTTTGCCTCTCCGACCTCCCCGCTGAACGCCCTGCTGAGCACTTCCGATCCCTCCGCAAGGACATCGGAGTTATCCTCTTAGCGCAGGGTGCCGAGGTGGACGAAGCCGCGAGCATGCTCGACCGCAGTGCGGACGACTTTGTGATCATCCCCATGGAGGAACCTCGCCTCGTCACCGCTGTGGACCATGTCTTGGAGCGCCAAGAACTGCAGGCACGCCTTGAAAACCGCAACGTAACTAGCCCCTCCAGCGCAAGCTCGAGCGCCCCAAGCACGAACTTTGTGCAGCCCGGCGAAATCTTGCACTTTGCACACTACGAGCGCGAGATCCTGCTGCACGCCCTGCTCACCACGGGCTGGAACGTGAAAGAGACCGCCACCCGCCTCAAAATCGGGCGAGCAACGCTCTACCGCAAGATTGAGCGCTATGACCTTCGGACCTATCGTCATCGCGACGCCGGCTGAGTCTCTCACACCCGAGAGCCTTAAATTGCGATCGGGGGCACCTCTAAGGGGTGCCCCCGATCTTATTTACCGGGCCGGTTCCCTGCCCTGTAGACTTCCGAAGCCCCTCCGGAGGGCCCTGCCATTATTTGAATGGGCCCAACAGCCCCAAAGTCTGGTCGTATACACCCAGACAATCTCATGACCATCCCCAGCATACTCCTCACAGCCGGCTTCGCCTTAATGGCCGCAGCCCCCCCTTCCAGCGCGCTTCAATCCGATGGGCCGTTCCTGCCGCTCAAGAGCCAGGACGCTTTCGCACGTGCCGAGAAAGAGGGCCTACCAGTCCTGATTTGGTTCAGTGACCCTGAACTGCCCGAGTGCCGCCGCATGGCCCGGATTTTCAAGGACGAAGGCCTCACGAACTGGATCAAGAAAAACACGATCTGCATCAAAGTTAGCCCCCAGGATGAGCCCAAGCTCGCGTCTCACTATGCGGCCCAAGCGCCGCCTGCCACTGTGCTGGTCCAAAATACCCGTCAACTGATCGAGCGCCTTGACGGAGTCGTGAGCGCAGACAAGTTCCTGAGCACTTTTGAACTCGCCGTGACCGGCCTTCGCATAGCAGTGCTGCCCGAAGGGGACTTAGCCAAGGACCCCTACGCTTGGCTTGCTTGGGGCAACCACCTCTTCACCCTTGGCAGCAGCCCCGAAGAGTGCCTAAACGCCTACACCTGGGTCCTCGACCACGCGGAAAAATCCCACCCTGGCTTACGCGCCCGCAGTCTTGAATTCCTACTCAAGCGAATTGCGTATCTCAAGCTGGGCACGGACCTGGCTACCCCAAGGCTGATCCAGCGCAGAGCTGACCTCCAGCGCCTCATCGTCGGCGGAAAAGCCACTGAGCAAAACATCTACGAGCTCACTCGTTTCAATTTCTGGCTACGGCAGGAAAAAAACACCACCGACTTTTTCGCTCAGCTCACCAACCAAGACGAAGTTCAAAAGAGAATCCGCGAGATCCTCATCTGGCACGACTTAGAGCAGATCATTGCGTGGCGCAACTACAGCGCTGTACGCGAATTGGTTCCCAATCCGAAACAGATGATTCTTCAGCGCTTCGATGCTCTCGCAGCAAGCACAGAGGACGCCAGCAAACCCGCCCCTCTCTTGGCATACGGACTCACGGACAGTCGCAGCCGAATCGTTAGGGACGCGGCTTTGCACTATGAGGCCCTGCTCTTTAGCGGCCTCGGCAAGCAAGCCAAGGATCTAAAATCAGTGGTACTGAGCCGAGTCGCCACGGGCCGGGCCTATGTGATTTTCATGGCCAAGAGCAACCGTCTGAAGCTCTACGCCCTTTCGAAAGAAACCGGAGAGGCGGGCATGGAAGCGCTTGGTCCCAAGGGGCAGAAAATGGTGGGAACGGCCCTGATAAGGTCCGAGAACCTCGGCAAGGCCGAAACTGCAGACCCCGAAGAGACTGTCGAAGACGGGCGTTGAGGACAGGCCGCTCGGGCCCCTAAGGCAATGAGCAACCCGTGAGAGCGGTGTCACCAGACCGATGAAGGCCACCGACAGAACAAACAACAGCGCCACAGGTTTCCAGCAGAAGCTACTGGGGATCCTACTGCTGGGACTGCTGCTCCGATTTGCATTGCTCCTGCTGGCCATGCCGGTGGAGCTTCAATCTGACGAGGCAAACTACGTATTCTTAGCCCTCGGGCTTGAGCGTTTCGGGATTTACTTCGACTGCTACCGCTACCTTTGGCCGCCGCTCTATCCGGGGTTTCTGCGGCTTTGCTTTTTCCTTGCCGATGAGCAAGGCCTGCTATTGGCACGGGTCATACAAGTACTGAGTACGGTTTCGATCGGTTGGAGCTGCATGACGATTGCGCGCCGGCTTTTCAATGACCGGATCGCCTTGGTCACTGGAGTCTTGTGGGTACTGCATCTGCCCCTAGCTTCCTATTCACACCTACTATGGAGCGAGTCCCTCTCCCTCGCCCTTTGGGGTCCGGCCTTGGCCCTCTTGATCGCTGCCAGCCACGACCCCGGGCATCCCGCACGGGGGCTGAGGCTCCTGGGCTATGCACTGCGCGCGGGTAT
>Ga0206679_10003564_pt1 | contig 11908 bp, 11 predicted proteins | sample M110012015metaG_FD_155464 | JGI IMG/M metagenome (GOLD analysis project Ga0206679, IMG submission 155464) | Ammonia-oxidizing marine archaeal communities from Monterey Bay, California, United States - M1 100m 12015 | ecosystem: Environmental > Aquatic > Marine > Intertidal zone | place: USA... | reverse complement strand
CTTTTCCTATTATGTCTAAGAAAAAAAATGGAAGAATCATAAACATTAGTGCTGGTGGCTGGAAATATGGTGGAGGCAAAAATACTCTCCACTTTGGTGCATCAAAGGCAGCTCTTGAGGCTCTAACAATGGCCTTTGCTAAGATAGGAGCACCACATAATGTTTTAGTGAATGCCATTAGACCAGGAGCAACAAACACGCCTGGACATCTTCAACGGTACCCGGATACAAGCGACTTTTCAGCCCGTGTTAATTTAGTACCGCTAAAAAGACTCGCTAAACCTTCTGAGATTTCAAATATGGTGTTATTTCTTGCAAGCTCAAAAAGTTCATTCATAACCAACGCAATCATTAGCGTGACCGGCGGAGAATAAAAACTAAATTCTAAAAATAGTTTGCTGAAATTATACAACGATTTGATTCAAAAGTATTGGAATGTTGATAACTCGTTACTCAAAAATTTTTCGTGCAATTTCCAAATCTTGTGGTGTATCAATTTCACACCATTTTCCACTAACGTATATTGGTTCTACATTAATTTCTGAACCAATTAACTCTTGAATCATATCTGGTATAGCTGATTGCTTTATGTTGAAGTCTTCGGCTTCTGAACCCAACCCTTGATTGATCAGAGCATGCAATTCGTTTAATTTTTTTGAAAGTATATTAGAACCCTTTTTAGATAATTTTACAATTCCTGCAAATTCACCAACTTTTGAATCTGGTTTTTGTATATTTTTTCTGAGCTCAAGAATATTGCCTTCTTTATCGAGCAGGACAGTATCTGCCTCACTCTTAGGATGTTGATCCCTATCCACATAATTTTTTTCCCAATCTAAATCCACAGCAATGCCAATATCTCCTTTAAAATTAATTACTTGGTCTATTACCGCTTTTTCAAAAACTAAATCACTGTACGTAATTATTGTGCAATCTTGCAGTTTTTCCTTTGCACAAAAAATGCTTTCATTCCCTGAAGTTGATGAAAAATTTTCATTTTTAAAATAGTTTATTGATGGAAATGTAATTTTGTCTGCAAGATAACCCGTAACAATACTAATATCATTAATACCACATTTTTTAAAAACATCAATCTGCATTTCTAGTAAACTTTTATCAAATAACTTTACCATACCTTTAGGAATACTAATCGTTTCGGGCCGTAATCGTGTACCCTCGCCAGCAGCTAAAATTATTGCATTCATATCAATTTTTTCCTTGCAGTATACTTCCTAATTATGTATTAAATTGTTTTCTTAATTTTGCTCATTTGTATATTTCAAGAGTTCTTTTGAAAGTTCTTTTTCCATTTCAAAATTTTTCCCGATTAAATTATTTTCTTCACTTGGATCATTTTCTAAATTATATAATTCCTTAGTATTATCATGTTCATTATGAATTAATTTCCATTTAGAATTTCGAATTGATTTGGTGTTAGGAGTTTTTGGCGGTGCCTTTTCATTCAAAGGATTACCTGTTTCAGAAAAAGCAAATTCTTCAGATATGTTTTGACCGTTAATTATAGGCATCAGCGATTTGCCGTCTAATTTTTCAAACGATGTATTGATTGGTATATCTAACATCTCTAAAATAGTGGGCATAAAATCAATATGTCTCACTTGAGATGAGATTGTTCTAGGAGTAATATCAGCATTGTATAGATATGCAAATGTTTTCAATGTATAATCATAACAAAATGCACCATACGCTCTCTCACCAATTTTTTCCCCAATACCAACCCCATGATCTGATAAAATCAGAATAATAGAGTTTTCCAACAATCCTAAATCCTTGATTTTATTCATTATTGAATTTAGGTAGATTTCTGTGTCTTTGAATAGTTTGGCATAACGTTCAACATTCAATTCTTTATTTTCAAAATATTCTTTACTAAAATTATTAAAAATTTTTAAAACTTCATTGCTTATACCCGAATGGATCTTACTATAATGAAGATAAAGAAAGAAATTTTTCCCATTATTATAAATCACATTCATTTTTTCTAATAACTTAGAGTGCCATTCAACTAGGTCAATTTCTTGTTCATTATGAATATTGAATTCGTTAAATCGTAATTTTGGTATGATTAATTCTGAATGAGCATCAGCATACGTATAATAATTATTTTCAGACAGATAATCGCCTAAAGTGAGAAATTGATTATTTTTGAATTTGTATACATTCCAATAGCTGTTAACACCAGTTCTATTACCATAACAGCCAGATAGAACGGCATACATAGCTCCCGTAGTATACGGTGCATATGTGATACTTTGTGGACAAAAAACAAATTTTGACTGTAGATTTGTAAATACGGGTGAATTCATAGCTGTATCAACTCTACCCCCATCTATGAGAATAATTATGACATTTTTTTTCAAACTCAACAAGTATTTGATAAAAACCGTGTATATTTTATCTTGTGGAATCCTGCGAAATGTATTTTTAACGTAAATTAGGTTTTTTTTATATGAAATACCTAACTGAAAGTCAAATCAAAAAGTTCCAGGACGACGGATTTTTACTTTTAAAAAAATTCTTTAGTGAAGAAGAAATGGAACCAATAATCAAATCTATCAATAAATTTTCGGAATTACCATACAATTTTTGGGAAGCTGGAAAAGAAATGGCGTATTATGAGACAAGCAATGAAAATAAAAATGAACGAATATTAAACAGGATTGAAAAATCTGTTGATTATCATCCAGAATTCCAAAAATTGGCAAATTCTAAGAAAGTTCTAAGTGCTATGGAAGATCTAATGGGTGGTCCATGCATACTTTTCAAAGATAAAATTAATTTTAAAAGACCCGGCGCAGGCGGATATAGACCACACCAAGATGTACAAGCAAGATGGGATGAGTTTGTTAAATATGCAATGAACATTATGATTTCAACGGATCGTAGCACACCCGAAAACGGATGTTTAGAAGTTGCTCCCGGTCAACATAAACGTGGAGTAATTGGAAAGTATCATACATGTTTAAAAGGAGATGATCTTAATGGAATGAAATTTGAGATTGTTCCAACTGAAATTGGTGATGTTTTATTCTTCGATCATTTTACACCACATCAATCAAAACCAAACATGAGCGACAAACCAAGAAGTAATTTCTATCTGACTTACAATTTACTTTCTGAAGGAGATCATCGTAATGAATACTTGGATAAAAAGAGACGTGAGTTTCCTCCAGATAATGAGAGAAAAGAGGGTATGAAGTTTGAGAATAGCGGCATACATGAAGCAAAATACAAATGAAATTTCACTTTATGTAGCCCAACTTTCTTAATTCTTTTGAAATTTTTTCTTCTTCCTCTTTACTAAGTGTATTATCTAATTCCAAAGTATCATTTTGCATATTTTGCAACAATTTTTCCATTTTTTCAATTATGGGAAGGTTATTTTTTAAAATATTATTATTTTCGTATATGTCATTTTCCAGATCATACAAATGAATATCCTTTTTTGGGTTTTTAGAGTTTCTAAAATATTTGTATTTGTTTGTTCGTATTCCAATCCTATCCGATGTTGATTCTTTTTGAAAAGGCATTGTATGCAAGTAGTTGGATTCTTCCTCTTCCGAGATTTCGTTAGTGGTTGAAACTAAACTTTTACCACTAATTTTAATATCTAATGGAATATCAATTAGATCAAAAATTGTAGGAAAAATATCAACATGCCTAACTTGTTTTGTAATAATCCTTGGTTTGATTGAACTACCTACAAAAAGTAGGGGGACACGAATTAGCTCATCATAAAGTGATAATGTGAAGTAAGGATCTCTGGAACGTTTTTGATATGAAGTTAAATCTTTATTAGAATAAGTTAGTTTGGCCTTTCCAATTGTGCCTTTAACTTTTCCTGAAAATTTTCCGCCTACTTTATGGAGTGAATGTGGCAAATATTTTCTGCCTGCTTTTACAGCAGTATCAAATCTAGGCTGAAAATCTAAATGATTTTTATTTTCAAATGGAATTCTTTCCCCATGATCTGACGTAATAACTAAAATGGTTTTTTCAAGATCAATTTTTTTTAAGATTTTTCCCAACCAATGATCTATCGAAGAAACAGTTTTAGCATACATACTTGAGCCTGATTTTTCATTGTCAAATTCCTCAATTCCAATCGGTTTCTTTCCTTCACGAAGTGGATGTAGATCAAATATATGAAAATAGTAAAAGTATGGTTCCTGTTTTTCTTTAGATTCCAATAGTTGTATAACCCTTTTAGTTAATCCTGTGGGTAAAGTTTCAGGCGGAGTGAGAGGTTCGATCCAATCATAACTGTTATTTTCATTTTCAAAACGTTTCCGTAATGAATTGAAAGAAACAAAATTGGGAAAAGTTCCATATATACGATATCCATTTTTTTTTAAAATATCAATTAAGTTATCTTCATTTAAAACTATTTTTTGAGATCTGGCAGCATTGGCAACTTGAAAATTTGAGCTAAATATTGTATTAAGTGAAATAATAGTCCCGTCTGCAGATGATATTGCTTGTTCAAAATACATTCCTTTGCGAACTAACGAATCAATATTTGGTGTTTTACAAGTTCTATTATTTCCATAGAATTGCTCTGATCTTAATCCATCAATCAGAATAAATATTATGTTTGGACGCATTGATTATCTGTTTTACTCTGAATATTTATTCTCTACACCATAATCTGATTTTGTTCTTATTTTTTTATTAATATAATCTATGTCAAGATTATTAAAAAGAGAACGGTTTTTAATAAGTTCAGTAATTTCGGTTTTAATTTTTTCAATGTCCTCGTGTTCCTCCTTACTGATTGTATCTTTTGATAGTTTTAGAATAAGATCAACCAATCTTAGGTTAAATCTGAGATTTATATCCGCGTTAACAGTATTTCGTCTTAGAAATGGATTACTTTCTACAAGTACATCCATTTCAGATCTGAATGCTTTAGTTTTTTTAAAATGAATATATCCTACCAAAATTAGTAAAGGAGTACCAATAGTTGTAATAATCAAAATATAAATCTCAAAAGATGGAAAAACAGTCTTTAATACTGGATAATTATCAATCGCAAGAAAATATGTCACTGTAAGTGTATTGATTGCTGCTAAAATGAACGCAAAATATGTTGACCATCCCATTCTGAAATAATACCATCCTCGAAAACCTGTACTCGTCTTCACGTATTCCTATTTTTTGTGCACGTATATCAATATCACTAGCTACCAATCCCTAATTATATAATCATAAGAGTTTGATGCAAATCATCGACTCATTTTAAATTAAGTTAAATGCTCATTATTTGTAATTATGTGGAAAATTCTGCAACCATCTTCCATTCATTTCGGTGCTGAAGTTGCACGTAATTACCATTATCCATCTAACTGTTTGATAATTACTTCAAAAGGTGCAATCTCTAGAGGATGGATCGATTATCTGAAAATAAAAAATTCAAATGTATTTGATGAGGTTGAACCAAACCCTTCTATTAAAACTGTTGAAAAAATTATGAGTGAATACAAAAATGGAAATTTTTCTAGTATAATTGGTTTAGGAGGAGGTAGTTCGTTAGATGTAGCTAAATTTGTGGCGTTTAAAATGAGGAGAAAAAAAATTATGATCCCAACTACATTTGGTTCTGGAAGTGAAGTTACCAGGATTTCCGTGTTTAATGTTGATGGAAAAAAAACCAGTTTTCATGATGAAAAAATTTTAGCGGATGTTGCAATAGTTGATCCTACTTTTATTGAAGGCACTCCTATGGAAATAATAAAAAATTCTGCAATAGATTCATGTGCACAATGTTCAGAAGCATATGATAGTAAACTTGCTAATCCTTATACAAAATTCCTTTGTAATACCGCTTTTGGTATATTAGAAGATGCTATACTTAATGATAAATTTGAGAAATTAGCTTTAGGCTCATTACTTACTGGGTTGGGATTTGGAAATAGTTCTACCACATTAGGTCATGCATTATCATATGTTTATTCAAATGAAGGAATTATGCACGGTCATGCACTGTCATTTACTACATTAGTTGCTCATAAATTTAATAATTCAGTTTTCTACAAGCGATTTGAAAATATTGTAAAAAAACTGAATTTTAAAAAGATTTCATTAAATTTAGATCTTAATACGGCGAGTGAATTAATTTTAGAAGATAGAAAACATTTAGATAATAACCCTATACCAATAACAAAAAATGAAATAATTGATTTGTTAAAAGAAAATATAAGTAATTGATATAAATCTGGCTGGTATTATTACGACGTATGGCTGACGAAAAAACTTTTACAAAAGAGCTCAGAGAATCTCTTGAAAATAAAAGAATGGGAAATAATTTTCTTGGTATATTAAATGATATAAAACGAAGACCATCTGATGCAGCAAAAGAATTAGAAATTTCTAAAGAAGAAATTGAAAATATAATTAATGGAAAAATCAGACTATCAAGTGAAATCATATCAAAAGCCACAAAAATCTGGCCTGTGAACTCACGTGATTTTTACATCATGCATGATGATTGTCCTAGTGGCTTAAAGATAATGCGTTATGAAGATTCTGTTAAAAGCGGTAGAATAATGCACAGATCTGGAAAACCATACTATGAATATAGAGATACAGCTATGAGTAGTGTAGGTCCATTTAGACCAGAATGGATCGAGATGTTATGTGTAGTTGACGATAATGAACCGAATAACAAACAGACTCAATGGAATAATGGACATTTTATGCATCAGTTTACATATTTTCTCGGCGATGTAAATTTTTACTATATTGATGATAATGGTGAAAAAAAAGTAGGTGTGATGAATATAGGCGACTCTAATTATATTACGCCATTTACTCCTCACAGTTTTGCTACAAGAAAAGATGCAAAAAAAAATGGTCTGATTTTAGCATTAACTTATGGAAATAATCTTTCGGGTGATTCTCAACATGAATTATCTTCGCTGGGTAAAAAATTAGGAAAGGAATTTGCGTTAGATTTTTCATCAAAAGAGAATGCTAGTGCGTCATTGATTAAATTTCATAGAAATAATTCTAGTCTTACCTTGCATGAGTTATCTAAGAGAACCAATATGAATATTGAAAAATTGAAGGATTTTGAAAATGGAAAAATCCCAACCTACTCAGAATACACAATTTTAGCAGAACATTTCAATGTAAATATAAGAGATTTATTTTCATATGATAAAATTTCAAACAAAGTTATTGTACGACTTCACAAAAACACAAAAAAATGGTTTTATCCAGAAGATACAAAAAATTATGAGCTAGTTGAATTAGCAAGTACTATCTCTCTGCCATATTCAAAGGCTTTAGAGATTAATATCTTAAGTGAAAATAATAAAACTTTAGATCTAAAAGTAGGATTGCACCAATATGGTTACAATATAGGCAATACAGATGTTTCAATATCCTATGAAAGTGAAGATGGATTGAAAGATGATATGGTTAAACCAGGTGATTCATTTTACATGAAACCATTTGTTGAACATAACTTTAGAGGTAAAGGAAAATTATTGGTTCTAAGGATAAGTGGTAAAATAACTGGTGAACCTCAACGGGAATTATCTTTAATGGGTAAAAAAAATACGGCAAGAGCCATTAATGATAGTCTACAATGGTTTGACGCCAAAGGAAAAAATTAAAAGTTGGCTAGTTTACTCTAACTCTAAAATTTGTTAATTAATTTTTCAGCATTTTTGAGATCTTCTGGTGTATCTATTTCAAACCATCTCCCTTCAGTAAAAACAGGATTGATATTAATACCACAATTAATTATCTCTTGAAACATATCTGTTATGTATGCATTAGATAAGGATGACGAGTTATGAAATGTGCCTGTATGATTTTTCTTTAGATAAGAATATCTTTCTAATAGGATTTTTACGTGATCCGAGGATAACATCATAATTCCTAAAAATTCTCCAATTTGTTGATTCTGTAAAGATTTAGAAATGTTTTTTCTAATTTGAAGAATTCTTTCATTTTCCACTAAAACATTTTCTGCCTCAGATAAAGGATGATTTTTACGATTTTGATAGTATTTCTTCCAATTCAGATTGACAGCTAATCTTATACCATCAGTGATTTCTAACATTTGTTGAATAATTTTTTGTTCAAAAACAATATCACTGTATGTTACTAAAACAGGGCTATTTGATGACTCGAGCGCACAAAAAAGACTTTCATTCATATTAGTTGTTTCATAATTTTCGTTTTTTACATAATTAACATCAGGAATATCAATTATCTCGCCCCTGTATCCAGTAACAATTGTAATATCATTAATGTTATAATTATGAAAAATTTTAATTTGTCTTTCAATCAAGGTTTCATTAAATAATTTTATCATGCATTTTGGTTTGTCATTTGTTAACGGTTTCAATCTGGAACCCATGCCTGCTGCTAAAATTATAACTTTCATATCATGATTCAAGAGATTTTTTTAATTCAAGTAAATATTTTGCGCCTTGCTCACCAGAATTTCCAATATTAAATACAGTCTCCTCTTTATTTTTTTGAATCTTTTCTTTAAACTTATTTTGAGATTGCAAGAATTGGTTAATTTTTGATGGAATAAGAGATAATTCAGATAAAGAAATGACTTCACCTATTTGTGATCTGATTTTTTCCTCTAAAGGAACAAGGTTTATTTGATCACATTCAGGATTATTGATTTTTTGTGGTGTATCGACGTATAAAATAGGTTTTTCAAATGCAAATGTATATTCAATTGCCACCCCAGACCAATCAGAGATCATGCAATCACATAAAAAAAATGATTCTGTATTTCTAATGTCAGTTTCTAATTTAAAATTTAAATTATCTTTAAATTCTTTTTCAATTTTTTGAATAATTTTATTTGATTTTTTTATTGTCATTGGATGTGGACGTAGGATTACATCAAATCCAGAATCAAGTAAGATACTAATAATTTTCTGGCCATTAGTTTCTATCAGTCCATTAGCCCCCCACGATGGCGCTATTAGAATTACTTTATTATTTGATGCACTCTTTCTGATTTCTGTACTTCGGGATTCGTTAATTAGAGTATCAAGCCTTCCATATCCATGTTTTACTAATTTTTTTTTTTCAAGATTAAATTTTTTCTCTCTTTCTTGAATTTCAATTATTTGATAGTTACCAGTACAAAAAATAGTATTGAAATTATCAAAAGCCGTTTTTCTATAAATATAATGTGTGCTACATAATGAATGGAAAATATACACATAATGAACTGGATATACTTTTGATCTCTTAATATGAAATGTTTCCAAGTCAGGCATAGTCATTACAAGAATAGTAGCTTTTAGATTTATGAAAAAATTAGAACGTGCTATACCATCTCCAATATAGAATGGAAGAATATTTTTGTCCTTACAAGTTAACATTGGATCAGTTTTACTTGATGTAATATAGCAAATTTTCATATCATATTTTTGCGTCAATTTTTCCACAATAGGCTGAAAATAAATAAAATAATATTCATTTTCTAAATAAAAGACAATTGAGCGGTCTTTTTTATCTAATTTCTCAAATCGCTTCAGTTCTTTCCAGTCATAACCTAATCCAAATTTCATAGTTAATAGTCATAAAATAGCAAATATAATTAATTCTTAACAATTACCATTCTTTTAACTTGAAATTATTAATTGCAGGTGACAAAACAAGATTTTATCATTTAGAGGGGTTTATGGATGCGCTTCAAAAAAATGACATAAAATGTAAATTAATTTATGATATAGAATATTCTAACAAGTTTTTTGATATTAATATTAAAAATAGATTAGGAAAACAAAAAAAACTTAAGAAACTATTAGATGAGTTTGGGCCAGATGTTGTATTATTAGATAGATTATCAGGTATAGCAACAGAAATAACTAAAGCAGGCATTCCATTTTTCATTCTTCTTAGAGGAAATGTTTGGGAAGAATTAAAATGGGCCAAAGAAACTATTTACACATCTCCCCAGAAGCGATTATCATTTTTAAAAAAGCAGCGTTTTATTAAAACATGTTTTAATAATGCATCAATAATTTTACCAATTTCAAAATATCTTGAAAATGTAGTAAGAAAAAACATTCCTGGGAAAAATGTTGAGTTGTTTTCGGTCGATGGGAGAGATCCATCAGAATGGAATCAAGTATCAGGGATGAATTTGAAACATCCATGTGTGGGATTATTGCAAGGAATGAATGTTTGGGGAAAAACACGTGAGCTTTTAACATTAACAAAAGTAATGAAAGAGTTACCGGGGGTAATATTTTATTTTGCAGGAGATGGACTCTACAAAGACAAAATTATTCCAAAATTAAAAAATTTTAAAAATTTTGTTTGGTTAGGAAATTTAGAATATCCCATTGAAGTAAAAAAATTTCTTTCTGAAATTGATGTTTATTTGTTGTTAAGTGGGATGGAAGGGTTAGGTCAAACAATTATTGAAGCGTTTCTAATGGAAAAACCTGTTATTGCAACAAATATTGGTGGTATTCCAGAATTAATTGAAGATGGGAAAACTGGTTTTTTAGTCGAAGCAGGTAATCACGATGATTTAATTAAAAAAATTAATCAAGTTTTTGATCAACCTATTGTAGCTAGTAATATGGGCTCTAAAGGCAAAGAAACTATGCAAAAAAACTTCAATTGGGATAGTATAGCTAAAAAATTTGTGTTAATTTTAAATCGAAATGTACAGTGAAATTAATTAAACGGTAGTAATTCGTAAGTATATTGACAGTTGAATTGTTCTTAAGAATTGATCTAATCTTCCATTACTTTTTGCTGGATATGCCAGGTTATATTGATCCAAATAGCGCAATGGCTATTCTTACAATGCTTATGGGCGCTATTGCTGGTATAGGCATGACTCTAAAACTATACTGGAATAAATTAAAGCTAAAGTTATCTCAAAAAAATGATGACTAAATGTTTTCTATCTTCTAAAATTAATTCACTCGCCGTATTAAGATCTAATTTAATGAAATCTTTTTAAAATATTAATCTAGATAGTTGTACTTAGAAATTAATCAACTTCTTTAAATTACCATTTTTAAGTCAATGATCATGGAAATTCCAAAGTTATTTCATCCATTATTATTTTCTTTTTTCCCTACGTTTTATGTTTATTCTCAAAATATCCACGTTTTGATGCCAACTGAATTACTCCTCCCATTATTAGTAATTTCTGGTGGCACAATTATTGGATTCATTATTTTAGAAAAAATTATAAAAAATAAAATCAAAGTTGCTCTCATTCTAACTCTTTTCTTAGTCTTATTTTTTTCATACGGTCATATATACAATATATTAAATGACTTCACAGCAGACGGTTTTGATTTGGGTAAACATAGATACTTGCTTATTCCTTTCACTGTAATTTTTGTATCAGGTATCATCTATTTTTTGAAAACAAAAAGAAAACTAGACAATGCAACAAAAATTACTAATGTTATGTCAGTAGCAATCATGTTGATGATTTCTATGACAGTTATTACAAATGTGCTTGAAGGGAATTTTTATGGAAGTCAAACGTTAGGGTATGAAGAAAAAATGTTGGGAATGGGCTCAAGTCAGGAATTTAATCCAAATGATCTTTTCTCAAATCCTTCACCTAAATCTATTATTGATACTCAAAATATGTTAAGAGATAGCAATTTACCTGATATTTACTACATCATACCGGATGAATATGGAAGTTATCAGAGTCTAAAGGAATTTTTTGACTACGATAATAGTGACTTTGTTAATTATTTGAAACAAAGGGGATTTTTTGTTAATGAAAAAAGTTTTGCAAATTATCCTCGTACGATTCAATCTGTAAGCTCTTCATTAAACATGGAATATCTCGATAAAATAACTGAACAAGCAGGAATAAATTCAAAAAGTTATCATCTTCTTAACGAGCATGTAAGTG
>Ga0206679_10003563_pt1 | contig 11913 bp, 8 predicted proteins | sample M110012015metaG_FD_155464 | JGI IMG/M metagenome (GOLD analysis project Ga0206679, IMG submission 155464) | Ammonia-oxidizing marine archaeal communities from Monterey Bay, California, United States - M1 100m 12015 | ecosystem: Environmental > Aquatic > Marine > Intertidal zone | place: USA... | reverse complement strand
TGCCACCACCATTGCCATTCTTATAATGGTATGGGCGCAACAAATTTTGAGCCCTAGTCAAACCGCTCTAATTTTTAGTCTTGAGCCTGTATTTGCTGCCATATTTTCATGGATTCTAATCGGTGAACTCTTAGGCTTTTGGGGATGGGTTGGTGGGTTTTTAGTGGTTTCGGCAGTGGTATGGAGCGAGAGTAAATCAAATTAACTATAAAAATTTATAATGTTTAAATCCCCATCGTAGTTCTTCAACAATCTCCGCTATGATTCCCGCCATAGGCACAGCAAAAAGCATTTCTAATCATCAATTAGTAAGATGTTATTTTTTACGAACTCTCAAATTTAACATTTCTACAAAAAATGAAAATGCCATGGCAAAGTAGATATAACCTTTAGGAAAGTGAAAATCTAATCCCTCTGCAACCAGTGTGACAGCAACCAAAATTAAAAAACTGAGTGCTAACATTTTTACCGTTGGGTGCTCATCTACAAAATTTCCGATGGATGTAGCTGACAGCATCATAATTCCCACAGAAATAACAATGGCCAACATCATAATTTGAACTTCATCCGCTAAACCCACTGCCGTGATTACAGAATCTAAAGAAAATACTAAATCAATAACTGCTACTTGAAGCAACACGCTCCCAAATGTGACCGCCCCATTGGATGTAGAATTATCGGCATCGGTATCCTCTATGGTATGATGGATTTCGTGTGTACTTTTGGTCAGTAAAAATAGACCTCCACATAACAGAATCAAATCTCGGCCCGAAATATCATTACTTAAAATAGTAAATAATGCATCGTTCAATTTCATCACCCATGTGATTGATAACAATAACAAAATTCTGGAAATCATAGCCAATGCCAAGCCAAAGGTTCGCCCACGTTTGCGTTCAGATTCGGGTAAACGACCCACCAATACGGAAATGAAAATAATATTATCAATTCCTAAAATAATTTCAAGTGAGGTAAGAGTTAATAGTGCCACCCATGCATTGGGGTCAGTGAGCCAATCCATTATTTAGTCCCTTTCAGCTGAGAATAGGTTTTCAATTGTTGTGCGAAATATTGCCATACAATTGATTGGGAGTGTAATTTTCTCAAAATTTCTGAATCTTTCACTGTCCGCAATTTCCATGATTTCCATCGTCGTGGGCCAATAATATGGGGGTGCACCAATATCCAGCCGAATGCTCTCAGTTGTGCCCACGCATGGTCAAGTTTTCCTGAGATTAAATATTTGAGTAGAGATAAAAACTCCATCACCAATCGGGGGAAAAATAAATAAATAGATACAAAAAAAGAATAATTGGTAAGCATGAGAAGGAGACTGTTTCGGTGATTCAAATAGGTTTTTTCTGGAGATCCATAGGCAAGTGTTGCGCCACCCATGTGATGAATTACTGATTTTGGTTCTACCCACACAGAATGACCCATTAAATGACAACGCCAATGGTAATCTATTTCTTCCATATGAGCAAAAAGGGTTTCATCAAATCCGCCAACGGTTTCAAAAATAGATTTTCGGGTGATGAATGCAGTTCCACTTGCCCAAAATATTTCAGCAGAATCATCGTATTGGCCACTATCTTCTTCTATATTATCAAATACTCTTCCCCGTGAAAATGGATATGTGAATATATCCATATGACCACCCGAAGCTCCCGCATAGTCAAAATTTTGTCGTTCATGAAAATTCAATATTTTGGGTTGAACAGATGAAATATTTTCATCATTATCTAATTTTTTGATAAGTGGTTCCAACCAATTTTTTTGATGGATAGTATCATTATTTAAAAATAAAAAATACTCACCATTTGCATGTTCAACTCCAAAATTACAGCCCCCCGCGTATCCACGATTAGTATCTGAGCTAACTATTTCTACACTGGGGAATTTCTTTTTAATCACTTTTATACTATCATCAGTAGAACCATTATCTACCACCAAAATTTCTATATTTTCATACGTACATTTACTTAATGACTCGATGCATTCGGTAAGAATCTTGGTTCCATTAAAATGGGGAATGATGATGGATAGTTTAATCGAGATATTTTTCACTTAGTAGTTGATATTCTATTCAATAGAAATTACCACATGCTGATTTTCTTGCTCAATATCTAATATTACACCCACCTCTGGATTCTCTTTCGCTTGCTGATATATTTCTTCTAAGTCAATCTCTTCAGATGATAACTTATCCTTGAACTTATTGATAATAAATTTATTAATAAATTTCATATTACTTAGATTTAACTTAACCGTATTCTTTTTGCCACTATCTTTTTTAGTAACAACTATTTTAAGTCGAACGCCTTCACTGGCGACTTCTAATTGATTTTCAGTCCCTTCTGAAGTTCCAGATGCCTTTTTCTTTTTATCAGAATTTACACTAATAGTATTATCATCTAATAATAAATGTGATACTAAAAATATCCCAAATAAGATCCATCCTTGCCCATCTACCAATAAACCGGTGCCTTCTGCATTTGTCCCAAACCAGAGTGCTAATGCAAATGAAGTTGATAATCCCCTGGATACTTCTTGATTTTTTCTTCTATTACTTCTACCATCTTTTATAGCTTTTACTAGGCGTTTAATTCTAGCGTATGCATAGTAGCCGAATATAATTCCACACACAATCCATAACCATTGAGGATAATTCCAACCTAATAAATACCATGTAGTAAACAATATGACCATAAGATTTCCTCTTATTTAGCTATTTAATAATTTATACCTGAGATCTCAAATACTTTAAAAGTTCTATGGCCTGTTCTTCATTAGGACTTACCATTAACCACTCTTCTAATTCTTGAATGGCCTTCTCAAAATTTTCCATCTGAGAATATATCTGAACCAATGCCAATCGAATATCACTAATATAAGGGTAATTAATTTTCATTTTTGAATATAACCGAATAGCATCTTCAGTTGAATTCAATTCATTCACATATACTTGAGCAATATAGAAATACGTTTCTAAATTTAACCCTTCTCGAGATTCTAATTCTTTTAGTCGTTTCTGTAATTCTTCAGGTTCTCCTGCTTGAGTATAAATTCGTCCAATTTGAATATCTAATTCAGGCTCAGAAACAGGAATAATATCAGGAGGGAAATAAGCATCCATATTGTGGAGTAAGGTAAGTGAACGAGCTTTACCATCTTTATCAGGAGAATATAAATCTTCCAATGCTAGTTGTAAAAATCCCGACCGATAATTCTGAATCAATCGCTGAATATTACTGCTAAAATATACATCATCATTATCCAAATTAGTATAACGATATAGACCCTGATTTTCTGAAAAATGTTTCTCATAATCAGCAACAGTATGAATTATAAAATCAGAATTATTAGTTTCTGTAATATTTACTTTCATTTTTTCATAATTCAAACGAGGTGACATTTTTTCATCAGATGTTGCTGTTGTAGTTACACGATAAACTAATCCTTCCATCTCAAGATATTTATCTAATCCCATACGATTGCTTGGCGATACAGTAACTGCAAAATAAACAGGGCGACCATCTTCAATATCATCTAAAATTTCTAACACCATAATATCTTGAACCCGCAGATAATTACTAATAGTAGGCTTAATTGTAATTTGAATGGGTTTACCATGGAGATGAAGTTTTGCTTCAATATTCTTCCATTCCATAGGAATGCCATGCTCTCTAATATTATAACGCATACCCTCTTTACTAAAATACGATGATAATTGTTGTTTCATGGAGATCCATTCTTCTGTCCACTTTCCTAATGCCAAGCCGGTACCCGCGATTGGATCCATCTGCTCAATATGTGAATCTTTTAAATCTAATGGAAGTTTTGGTTCTTGATTTTTTAACTGTTCAATATACCACGGTGTATTCAGTAAACTCAAATTTACCACACGAACGTCTTTACGAACGCCCTCTACCTCCTGAATATACCATAATGGAAATGTATCATTATCTCCATTAGTAAAAATAATACCATTGGGCTCACAAGAGTTGAGCATATTGTAGGCATAGTCCCAGGCTACATAATTTCCCGTTCTATCATGCTCACGGTAATCAGTATAACCCATAGTAAAAGGCATGGCAAAAAGTATAATGACCACGGTTCCGGCGGTAATAAATTTTGAGGTAGATTCATCAGAAATAAATTCTTTAATTCGTTCTAATAATCCTGCCACACCAATACTTATCCAAATAGAGAATGCAAAGAAACTGCCCACATAGGAATAATCACGCTCACGAGGTTGGGGATCATACTGATTCAAGTAAATAATAATCATTAAACCCGTGGCTAAAAAAAGTGACAATAATGCTAATGCCCGTTTTGGATCTCGGTAAAAATGATGACCCATTCCAGCCAAACCAAATAATAATGCCAAGGGCAAACCGTAGCGAAGCCAATTTATACCTTGAAGTTTCTTTATCAACTTTCCATCCACAGTGGTTAAATTCCACGAACGGCTTGCATAGTCTTCCTTCCCTGCAAACTGCCATAAGAAATACCGAAGATACATTTCCTTAAATTGGTAATTCCATACAAAATTTCTTACTTCTGCATCGGTGGGATTATTTTTATTCTTCACATAGCGATTCCAATGGGCATTTTCTTGCCGCATTAATGTTGACTTCCGATCTAAAATAGACCAATCTCCATACTGATCACGATTCATGTATGCCAACGCACCTTTGATGGTATCGGGGTTATTCTCATTGATACTGGGATGTTGAGCTGCGCGGATGAAAATAGTAGCATACGTTGAGAATCCAACAAAGACCAATACCAAACAAGTGAGGGCCACAGACCATGTATTATTATTATTTTTAATGGCGTAAATCATAGCTGCAAATACACTAATTACTGCGATAATAGGTGCATACAAACCATAGTCATTGGCTAAATTAGGAAGCCCCTTAATAATGCCCAAGTAGATAATCATAAACGACAAAAGCGTAAGTCCAACTGTTGCCATGAATCCCTGATGAGAATAATCATACTTTTTATAAAATACAATGAGGGCGATAAATGGAAGGGTCAATAAGTTCAATAAATGGATCCCAGTGGCTAATCCCAACATATATGCGATGATGAGGATGTAACGTACATTTCCTGATTCGCCAGAATGTTTACTCCACGCCAAAATAAGCCAGACACAAATGCCGGTGAAAAATGTTGACATTGAATACACCTCTGCCTCCACGGCATTAAACCAATGTGAATCTGTCATGGCAAAAGTCATCGCTCCAATAAATGCACTTCCATAAGTAATGAGTTGATCAGAAATTGACTCCGATTTCCCTCGCCACTCTTCAATGAGTTGTGCACTAATTAGATATAAGAACATGACGGCAAATGCAGAAGTTATAGGCGAAAGCAAATTTACACGTGCTCCCAAATCGTCAAAAAATGGAAGTTGCGAAAAGAAATTTCCCAGTATCAAATATAACGGTGTACCGGGAGGATGGGGTACTCCCATAGTCACAGAAGTGGCAATAAATTCACCACAATCCCAAAAGGAGGTGGTGGGAGCCATGGTCATCACATAAATGATGAAGGAAATTAAAAATGATAATCCAGCTAATATTTCATGTGTTCTTTTCATATTCTCGCTAACTAATATTTGTAAATTCTAACATATGTTGATAATGCTTGATAAACTGCGTCCGAATAGCCTTATGCCCCGACTTTTGCAAATGTGGATCTTCTGAAACCAATTGAAGGGCACGGCTTCGTGCCAATCGAATTATTGGGCCGTCTTCAACAAAGTTGGCTAATTTTGATCGAATATATCCATGTTGTCGGGTTCCAAAGAACTCTCCCGGACCCCTTAATTTAAGGTCTTCATCAGAGATTTTAAAACCGTTAGATGTTGATTCCATCACCTTTAATCGATGATTAGAATCTGGTGAATGTTTATGCTGTACTAACACGCAATATCCTTGATCTTTTCCTCTACCAATTCGCCCGCGTAATTGATGAAGTTGAGTCAACCCAAATCGTTCAGCATTTTCGATTACCATCACTGTGGCATTGGGAATATTAATTCCTACTTCAATGACAGTAGTAGCAATCAAACATTGAATTTCATTTCGTGCCATAGCCTCCATTTGGGCATCTCTTTCCTCTTTTTTCATACGACCATGAATATGCCCCAATTTGAAATTAGAAAACTCACCCTCTCGCAATTGTTCGAATCCAGTCTCTGCCGCCTTCAAATCCATTTTTTCTGATTCTTCGATGAGTGGATATACCACGAAGCATTGTCGTCCTGCCTCCATTTCTTTACGGATGAATGCATAAACTCTTTCCATGCGTTGGGGTTCCACTACTTTTGTAATGATAGGAATGCGTGATTTGGGCAACTCATCAATGATTGAAATTTCCATATCACCATGGATAGTAAATGCCAAGGTTCGGGGAATGGGTGTGGCCGTCATAGCCAGCACTTGTGGATTCAACCCCTTTTCAATAAGTTGCTTACGATGGGTCACACCAAATCGATGTTGCTCATCTACAATTATCATCCCCAAATTTTTGAATTCCACATTCTCTTGGATAAGTGCATGTGTACCCACCACCAATTGAATACTTCCTGATTTTAGTCCAGAATAAATGGGTTCTCGATCTTTTTTTGATTTGCTCCCCGTAAGCAAAGTGCACACAATTTTAACCTCATCACACCATTCTTTAAAACTATGATAATGTTGCTCCGCTAAAATTTCCGTGGGTGCCATTACTGCTACCTGTCCTTCACCCCCAACTACAATTGATGCTGCTAGCATTGCCACAATGGTTTTCCCTGATCCAACATCACCCTGAATAAGCCGGTTCATAGGTGAGGTTGATGCTAAGTCTTGACGAATTTCTTTCAGCACACGAATCTGCGCACCCGTTAGCTCGAAGGTTAAATTATCATAAATTCGTTTAGTATATGGGCCCACTTGAATATACGACGTCCCCTTACGTTCAATCACGGTTTGCCGACGTAATGCCATCAATAATTGTAGAAAGAAATGCTCATCAAATTTTAAACGAAATATTGCATTCTTCAATGCAAGCTCATCTTTTGGCTCATGAATATTCATCATGGCTTCATGCAATGGGATTAACCCATCTTTACTTCGCGTAGACTTTGGATGAAAATCTTGAATATTATAATGGAGGTTTTCAAATGCAGTGAGTACAATTTTACGGATGCCTCGACTATCTAATCCCACTGATTTCAGACGTGCTGTTGATGGGTATAATGGAATAATTTTTCCCGTGTTTATGGGATCTTCTTCATCTAATAAATCAAATTCTGGATGTACCATTTTGAATCCATTATAGAATTCCACTTTACCAAAAATGGCGATAGAATCACCCACCACAAATTTATCAGAAATCCAGGAGATTCCTCGAAACCATACACAATTGATTTGACCGGAGGCATCCATTATTACCAAATTGAAAAACTTGCGCTTTCGTGCCGATTTCACGCTATGGGATTTCACCCTACCTACGACTACCGCTTCATCTCCTACACGAAGTTCACTAATTTGTTTTATGGTAGTACGGTCTAAATATCGACGAGGAAAGTTATAGAGTAAATCACCCACAGTTTTGACGCCCAATTCATTCAGGGCTTCGGCGCGATGTGGACCCACCCCTTTTAGATAGGTTATCTCCGTAGTTAAGGTAGTATTATATTGTGGTGAATTATGGCCTGTCATTGAGTAAAAATTTAATGATTTTGAAGGTAATAATTATAGATAAAGAGAAAGTAAATTACTCTATGCCTATAGGTTTTAATAACTGTTGAAATATTATATCTACGTTATCGAATTAGATAAAGAAGTGGGCAAAATTGTAAAGTTTAGAAAACAGAGTCCCCATTTCTTATTGGGTAATCGTTGTTTCTATGTGGGGCAGTCTGCTAAAAAACCAGAGATACGATTTGAACAACACAAAGAAGGCTACAAATCAAATACCTATGCCCGAAGATTTGGTACTAAACTTGTACCAGAGTTTTATGAAAAATATAATCCCATACCTACACGCAAGGATGCAGAAGAATTAGAAGAGTATGTGGCTTTAAATCTACGGAAAGAACGATTCGGTGTTTGGTTTAATTAATTTAAGCTTTTAATGAATTCAAATTATCTTGAAGTTTTTCTAAGCTACTTTGATACTCTGCCTGTTTTCGCTTTTCATTAGCCACCACATCCTCTGGTGCACGATCTACAAAATTAGCATTACTAAGCTTTCCATTCACTGCAGCCAAACGACCCTTCATATCAGATATTTGCTTCTCTAGTCGTTCAATTTCATCATCAATATCAATAAGATCTGCCAATGGAATAAATAATTCCATCCCCTGTACCACGGCCGTTGCCGATTGAGATGGTTTGTCAATATTATTACCGTACTGCAGGTCATCAATTTTTACTAAACGATCTAAGTACGCCTGGTGGGTTTGTAAAATTTGGGTTAAGGCATCATCTCCGCGGGCAAATAAATTAGCACGCTTGCTAGGAGATATATTTAGACTCGCCCGTACATTCCTAATTCGTGATATTACCTGCGTGAGTAATTGTATTTCACCCTCCACCTCATTATTAATGAATGACTCATCAACTGTAGGCCATGCACTGGTAATAAGCATAGACTCATCATCTAACTTAAATTGTGACCATAATTCTTCAGTAATGTACGGTGTATAAGGATGTAATAATTTCAATATTGATTTTAATACATGGACAGATACTGCCTGTGCCATCTGACGATCAACCTCATCCTTACCATAGAAACGTGCTTTTGCAAACTCAATATACCAATCACAAAAATTATTATGCACAAAATCATACACTAATTTTACCGCATCATTCATACGATAATTAATATAGGCATTATCTACATCTTGAATAGTTCGATTCAATTTTGAAAGAATCCATTTATCGGTGGCATCTAATTGTGATTCATCAATCAGTGATAAATCAACTGGATTTTCATCACCCACATTCATTTGTACAAATCGGGCAGAATTCCACAATTTATTCATGAAATTTCGACCCTGTTCAATTCGATCTTCTGAAAAGAGGAGATCTAATCCTTGTGGAGCAATCATAAGTAAGCCTACCCGAAGTGCATCTGCACCATGTGTTTCCATTAAATCTAATGGGTCAGGAGAATTACCCAATGACTTACTCATCTTTCGGGCTTGTTCATCTCGAACTAATCCCGTGAAATATACATTTGAAAATGGGATCTCATCTTTAAAATGGAGTCCAGCCATAATCATCCGTGCCACCCAAAAGAAAATGATGTCTGGCCCCGTAACTAAATCTTGAGTGGGGTAAAATTGTTTCACATCCGTTTCATTTTCAGGCCAACCCAATGTAGCAAAGGGCCATAGCCATGATGAGAACCATGTATCTAACACATCCTCATCTTGCCGAATATTAGTACTCTCACATTTGCTACATGATGATGCTTCAAGCATGGCCCATTCATGGTTACAATCATTACAATAAAAAACGGGTATGCGCTGTCCCCACCAAAGCTGTCGAGAAATACACCAATCTTTGATATTTTCTAACCAATGATTGTAGGTTTTGGTCCATCGTTCTGGATGAAATTTTACCTCACCATCATTCACTGCCTTCATCGCAGGCTTAGCCAGTTCTTTCATTTTAACAAACCACTGCTTCGACATATAGGGCTCAACTACTGCGTCAGTTCGCTCTGAATGCCCGACCTTATTCACATAATCTTCAATTTTTTCAAGAAGGCCTAATGACTCCAATGAAGCCACTACTTTCTTACGGGCTTCATACCTATTTAAGCCATGGTAATCTTCAGGTGTATTCTCATTTAGTGATGCATTGGGATGCATAATATTTATAACATCTAAACTATGTCGCTCACCCATCACAAAATCATTGGGGTCATGGGCGGGGGTTACTTTAACGCAACCTGTACCAAATTCCATGTCTACATAGTCATCTGCAAAGATGGGTATTTCACGGTCCACAATAGGGAGTAAGACTTTCTTGCCCACCAAATGAGCATATCGCTCATCCTTGGGATTTACTGCCACTCCCGTATCACCCAACATAGTTTCAGGGCGAGTAGTAGCCACAATGATAAACTCATCAGAATCTTTTACAGGATATTTAAAATGCCAGAGATTTCCATTACTCTCTTTGTGAATTACTTCTTCATCAGAGAGTGCCGTCAATCCAACGGGATCCCAATTGATAATACGTTCACCACGATAAATGAGCCTCTCATTATACAGCTGTACAAATACCGTGAGTACTGCATGGGAGTAATCTTCATCCATCGTGAAGGTGGTACGCGACCAATCACAGGATGCCCCCATTTTTTTCAATTGCTTCAGGATGGTGCCACCGTATTTGTCTTTCCATTTCCACGCATGTTTTAAGAATTCATCTCGACCAATTTCACGTTTATCCATCCCTTGATCTTTCAACATTTTGCTTACTTTAGCTTCAGTAGCAATGGAGGCATGGTCTGTACCCGGAAGCCATAATGTGCGTTTACCTTGCATGCGGGCACGACGAACCAATACATCTTGAACCGTGTTATTGAGAATATGACCAATATGTAAAATGCCCGTCACATTTGGAGGAGGAATCATAACGGTGAAGGTTTCACTGCCATCATCATCTTTGGGTGAAAATACCCCTGCATCTTCCCAAATGGGGTACCATTTTTCCTCTACTAGGGAGGGGTCATATACTTTTGCGAATTCAGTATTTTCCATGTAATCTTTAAAAAAAATGAATAGAATTAAAGGGGAAGTTTACCGCTTTTTTGATATGGACTTAAAGGGAGAAGTTAATAATAGACCCTTAATAAATAAATTTCAAAATTGATTGAGGTGGATTAAATTCATGGCCTCTAGAAAGAGGTAATACAATGCGAATGCTGGTTTTAGGACTCATTTCATTTTTGATGGCAACACCCAGTGGTGAAATCCCACTTGAGCAACCCCTCATTCGAGAATATTCGCCCCCTGGAGATATGGATGCTTTAATTGTGAATTATTCCGTGGATACATCTTACCTCTTAGTGCAACTAAATTTGAAATCTGATAGTTTAGTAGCGCGTGTGATGGATAACCTCCCTTTAGCTCAATTGAATCATGGGCCTGCATCTTATCAACGAATGATGAATATTTCCACATTTCAACAATTAGAAGAAACTATTACCTCCCCCTATTATCAAATTATTTCAGATGATTACAATTTACCCAACAGTCGTTCATTTTGGGTACAAGTACATGAAGGCAGTGAAACACAAGGTACATGGACAGATGATGAGGCTATTTCCTATGATTGTGATTGTTTGAGTGGTGCCTCAGAATGTGTGCGATTAGGCTATTATGCATGGTATAATCCCCTAGATTATTGGGGTGAGGCCTGGTATGCCTATGACCCTCCTTTTTATCAAGAAATTCAAGAAGTTCGCGTAACAGTACGCGGTGCCCAATGCGATGCATTACCACTCTCATCAGAATCATATTTAGGCATGCGTAATAATCAAGGTGGGTGGTCACAAGATTATCAACTCAGCATTGACTATACAGATAATGAATTTGTAGTCCCATCTGACATATGGAGTGATGGTTTTCTCATGCCTCAAATGGGTTCAGAAGATAACTATGTTATCGACAATGTAAAATTGGAGTTTTATTATTCCTGTGATGGGGCTGAATATAGTCCTGCAAATTTATTAGCTTCGGATGCTAGCTCATGTACTAATGTGGATATTTCTTGGGAGCTATCCCCATCTGAAACATTGGGACAACGACTCTATCGAGATGATGTACTCATTGCCAATTTAGGACCCGATGCTACTTCGTATCAAGATTGGTTGGCCCTACCCAATACCATCCAC
>Ga0206679_10003558_pt1 | contig 11920 bp, 10 predicted proteins | sample M110012015metaG_FD_155464 | JGI IMG/M metagenome (GOLD analysis project Ga0206679, IMG submission 155464) | Ammonia-oxidizing marine archaeal communities from Monterey Bay, California, United States - M1 100m 12015 | ecosystem: Environmental > Aquatic > Marine > Intertidal zone | place: USA... | reverse complement strand
TGACCAAGCTTTTTTATAGTAAAACTTGCTACTGCAGCTGATCCACCTAGTCTTTTTTCAATTCCTTGTGCAAGTATTTTAACTGGAGTTTTAGGAAAAGAATTAATTTTAATTATATGATCAAGAAAAATTGAACCAACTGAATAAATCATAGTTTCTTATAAAGAAAAAATCAAAGGTAACTAATTAAACCTATTTCTTTTCTAAATCGATCTCTAATTGTAACGGCATTAAGAGGTATTGGCTTAATTAGTACATTTCCAGACTTTATTTTTGATATAATAACATACGAATTATTCTTATCTGCAAGAGCTTTCTGTAAATTTTCATTTGTTTCTTCACCTGAACATTCAATTACATTCTGACATCCAGCTCCTATAGCAACATCTTTTAATGAAGTACGCTCATTCGTAAAAGTTTTTTGATCTCCTGTTGATCCATAAGAGCCATTATCTACTATTAGGAGAGTATAGTTTGCAGGTGCTCTATTACCAATAGTTGCAAGTGTGTTCATGTTCATTAAAACAGAACCATCACCATCAATACTAATAACATTTTTATCGATAGCTAAAGATAGACCCAAACCTATAGATGATGCCAAACCCATGCTACCTAACATATAAAAATAGTTTGGACGGTCGTTAATTTTATATAATTCTTGAGAAGGAAGACCGATGTTACAAACAACAAGCTCGTCTTGAATAGTATTTTGTAAAAGATTAAGTAGTTCAAACCTGTTCATCATTAATCATCTTTCATTAAATTAAAATTACAAAGAACAGCAACTGGACTTTCAATTACTTTAGCGTGATTTGTAAAAGTAGATATTTTATCAAGATCATCTTCAGTATTACAATGAAGCATGGGTATTCGGAGGATGTTAAGGATGTCTTCTGTAACACTTGCCATTCCCCCTTGTGCCCCAACAGGCTCTCCAGGTGTCCCTCTATAACTTATGAGGAAAACAACCGGCATCTGATATAATTGAAGAAGAGAAACAATAGAGTTTACTGAATTACCAATGCCAGTATTTTGCATCATAATACAAGGAAGTTTATTGCCTAAATAAGCACCAGCACATATCCCCATGCCCTCTTCTTCTCTTGGAATAGCTGAGTAATAAATATCTTTATCATTCTCTAAAATCGTAATCATATTCGCCAAAAGTTTACAAGGAACACTTAAAAAAAAGTCTGCTCCACCTGATTTTAAATTTGTAATTATTTTTTGGCTGATTTTCATAGGTTATACCTATTAATATATAGAATCAATAAAACAAGATTTTATATTTTTAAAAATCGTTACGTAATTTAATTTTTATTTTAGATAAATAATTTTTATTTTTTTTTAATATTGGAGAAGGAAAATTAGGATGATTAATTGCATCAGGATAATGTTGTGGTTCTAAACACATTCCATATTGCAGACCATATGACTTATCATATTTGCCAATATATTTATCTAACATCATATTACCCGTATAGAACTGAATTCCATTTTGATTTGTAAAATACTCAACTCCTAAGCCAGTTATTTTACTATAAATTTTTGCAGTAGGCTCATTCATCGACTGATCACTTAAAACATAATTATGATCAATACCACCAGATTTTAAAAAATTATCATTAATCAAAAAGTCTTTTGATAAATCAAATTTGGTACCATCAACATCTAAAATTTTTCCTGTAGGAATCGATTCCTCATCTGTTTCACAAATTGACTCAGAATTTACATACACAACATGATCCTCATTATTTTGATATTTATCTCCGTGTCCATGAAAATTCCAATAGTTATGGTTTGTTAAATTAACAATCGTATCTTGATCTGAGGTAGCGTGAAAGTCTATTAAGAACTCGTTATTATTATTTAATTCATAAGTTACAGTGCAATCAAGATTGCCTGGATAGTTTTCTTCCATATCAGGTGAAAGATATTTCATTACACACCTAATAGAGTTTTCTGTTTCATCAATGTTTTCTATTTTCCAAATTTTTTTATTAAACCCAACCTTACCACCATGTAAATGATTAGGGGGGGTATTGGGATATAATAAATATTCATTATTATCTATAGTGAACTTTGAAGATTCTATTCTATTAGCAACTCTCCCCACTATGGAATTAAAATAACCGTGTGACTCTAATACTCCCTCAATATTTCCATAACCTAATAGAACATCTTCAAGTTGATTAGGATTATTTTTGTAAGGAATTATTACTTCATGGATATAACCGCCATAAGTATAAAAAGTAATTTTAAAATTATTATCATTTATAAATTTGATACTATAAATATCACTACCATTTATTGAGCTAATTTTTTTTTTACTATATTCCATAATTTATTTAGGTTTAAAAAATTCGATACCTAAGGATTTCATTCTATAGTTTACTATATTTAAAAAAATAAAAACTGATAGATAATTTACAATAAGTATTGATGACCAAATCCCTTTTAATTGAAAATTAAAATAAAAACTCAAAATATAAAAAATAATTGCCGCTGCTATTACCTCTTTAAAAAGACTAATAAATACAGTGAAACCAGGTTTTTTAAGTCCTTGCATTAATGCAATTGATATATTTAATATAGCTATAATTGGTGTAAAAAAAGCTGCTATTTGAAGATATTCAATACCAATATTAATAACCTGTTCATCTTTAGTAAATAAACTCATGAATGATCCTGCACCAAAATACAATATTAATCCTCCAAAAAATAATATTGTGAAACCATACTTCATGCTTGTTAAATACCCTTCTCTAATGCGATCAAACTTTAATGCACCGTAATTTTGACCAGTTAAAGAAAGGCAGGCAAAATTTAAACCAATTGCTGGTAATAAAATTATTTGTTCAATACGTATAGCTATTCCATATGCAGCTATAGAAACATCACTAGTCTCAGGTGTTGGAAAAAAAGAAACAAAAAAAGTAATAATAAAAAAACCAGCACCTACTGCAAACATATTTATAGAAGCAGGCAAAGCTTGCTTTGCAATTTCATATTGATGTTTAAATTTAGGTAAAAAATCTATTAACGTAATATTGTCAAAATAACTGGTCATTTTTTTTACTCTATAAAAAACATATATGGTAGCAATAAATTCTGCAAAAATAGTTGCATAAGCAATTCCCTCAACTCCCATAGGAGGAATTGGTCCATATCCATAAATAAATAAAGGATCTAAAATTAAATTTATAAAAAAACCAATGATAAATACCCTTCCGTAGGTTTTTGTATCGCCAACTGCATTTAAACCTGCTGTAGGAGTTGAATCTAAAATTATAAACAAACATCCGTATAAAAGGATATTTGTATATTGAATGGCAAAATTAAAATATTCTCCTTCAGCATGCAAAATTTTAAATAAATATGGAGCTGTAATTAATCCTATAATCATAATTATTATAGCAGCTACAATTGAAAAACTAATAGTTTGAACTAGGTATTGCTTTGCTAATGCTTTATTATTAGCCCCTTCTGCATTCGCTATTAAAGCAGTGGCACCTTGACGTGTACCAGATGAAATGGCAATAATCATAAAGAAAATTGGAAATGTAATTGTGATAGCGGCAACAGCCACTGCATTAATTTGTGATGCAAAATATGTATCAACAACATTAAACATTGTATGAAAGAAAAATCCAATACTAACAGGCACTGCCATTTTTATTATAAGATAAGGGACAGGATCTTTTGTTAAATTTAATTTTTGATTTTTCATAAATTTATTAAAGTATTAATAAGGATAAAAGAATAATTAATAATAAATTGTTTTTTAAAAAAAATTAAATTTCATTAATGCGCAAACATGAAACTTGGTGATCACTTCCATTTAATTTTTCTAATTGAGGAACAGTTTTTTTACAATTTTCATTTACATATTGACAACGTGTATGGAATACACAACCTGAAGGAGGATTCATTGCGCTTGGAATTTCACCTTTTAATTCTATTGCTTTGTTTTGTTTATCAGGATCAATGGAAGGAATAGAGGATAAAAGTGCTTTCGTATAGGGGTGTTTAGGATTTGAAAAAAGCTCTCTTGTAGGAGCATGCTCCACTATACGACCAAGATACATAACCGCTACTTCATCACATGTGTGAGCAACAACACTTAGATCGTGACTTATAAAAAGATAAGTTAAATTTAATTCTTTTTGAAGAGATTTTAACAAATTTAAAATATCAGCCTGTATAGAAACATCTAAAGCGGCAACACTTTCATCAGCCACAATAAATTGAGGATTGCTAACAAGTGCTCTTGCAATTGAGATACGCTGTCTTTGTCCTCCTGAAAAGGCATGAGGATACCTTCTGAGATGTTCTAAATTTAATCGGCATTTTGATGCAATCTCCCTAACTCTTTTATCAGCTTCTTCACGTGTTTTTGTAATTTTCATGACTTCTAATGGCTCCGCTAGAATATCTCTTACCGTCATTCTTGGACTTAAAGCGGCATAAGGATCTTGAAAAATTAATTGAGCTTTTTTTCTATAATCTTTTAGTTCTTGCTTAGAAATATTAGCTAAATTATAATCATTTTTTTCATCATGAAAAATTACTTGGCCTGAGCTAATATGATTGGCTGCCAAAATAGCTCTTCCTAATGTTGTTTTTCCAGATCCAGATTCTCCCACTAAGCCAACAAAAGATCCTTTTTTAATATTTAAATTAACATTTTTTACAGCTTGAATTTTTTGTTTTTTTGATAAAAAATTTTCTTGATAATCAAATTCTACTGAAACGTCGTTAACAGTAATAAGATTATTATTCATTATTACTCACCTTTAAACACGCAACTTGATGACCCTCAGTATATTTTTTTAATTCTGGAATTTCTATATTACACTTACCTTCTTCATATAAACTACAACGAGTATGAAAAACACAACCTGAAGGTCTTTCTAATGGGCTAGGAATATTCCCTGGTACTGGTTTAAGAGGTACATCAAGATTATTTACATCTGGAAGTGCTTCTAATAAACCAATTGTATAAGGATGTTTAGGATTTTTAATTATTTCTCGAACAGGGCCACTTTCTACAATACAACCTAAGTACATTACTGCTACAGTATCAGCAGTTTGAGCAATAACGCCCAGATCATGAGTTATAAATACAACTCCCATTTGATATTCTTTCACTATACTTTTTATTAAGTCCAATACTTGCGCTTGAATAGTTACATCTAGAGCAGTAGTTGGCTCATCGGCTAATAAAAGTTTTGGCATTGTAGATAAGGCCATGGCAATCATTGCTCGTTGTCGCATACCTCCTGATAATTCAAAAGCATACTGATTAAATCTTTTTTCTGCATCAGCAATACCTACGCGCTTTAACATATCAACGGAAATTGATTTTGCTTCTGCTTTTTTTATAGATTTATGTAATAATAATTGTTCTACCATCTGATTACCAATTTTTATTGCAGGTGCAAAACTTGCCATTGGTTCCTGAAAAATCATAGAAACTTTTCCTCCACGAATTTTTTTCAAATCTTTTATAGAATCAAATTTTAAAACATTCTCATCATCAATTATAATCTCTCCACCATCCTCATAATGGGTGTTTCCAGGATTAAGTTGCATAATCGATTTTGCTGTAACTGATTTTCCAGATCCAGATTCACCTACTATTCCTAAAACTTCTCCTTCTTTTAAAGAGAGAGATAAATTTTTAACAGCCAATATTCTTCCTTCGTCTGTATCAAATTCTACATTTAATTTTTTAATTTCTAATAAATTGGTCATATAATTATTTGTTTCTGTGAGGATCAGCCGCATCGCGGAGACCATCTCCCACAAAAACAAATGACAAAATTAATGTAATCAAGACTAATACCGGAAGAAAATACCATTGATAATTTAATAACACATCAGCCCTAGTTGCACTTTGCAACAATACACCTAAAGAGTTAACCGGTTCTCTTAAACCTAAACCGATAAAACTAAGAGCTGTTTCAGATAATAGCATGTAAGGAAAACTAATTACTAAATCGACAATAATATAACTTGTAAAGCTAGGTAGTAAATGGCGAATAATGATATGTGTCGAGGAAGCTCCACAAAGCTTTGCTGCAAGAATATATTCTTGACTTCTTTCAGTTAATAAATGTGTTCGAACACGCCTTGCTAAAGTTGGCCAAGAAATAAAACCTAAAAGACAGGATATGAAAAAAAATCGCATTTCAGAACTCCATGTATCGGGCGCAAAAGCTGCCAAACACATAAATAGCGGTATAGGTGGAATGGTTCGCACAGCATCTGTAAACATTTGAGCGATACCATCAATCCATCCTCCATAATACCCAGCTATCCCTCCAACAATTAAGGATAGTACAAAGGAAATAAAAACCCCAAGCGTCCCTACCGCTAAAGATATATATATTGCCGCAAGAGTTCTAGAGAATAAATCTTTTCCAGCTTTATCGGTACCAAATAAATGAATGCCTCCGGAATCTACACCAAATAAATGTGTATCAAAAGTCAGGCCAGGTATTTTAAAATCAAATTTTTTGCCAGGAAGATTTATACTCCATTTAAAATATTTATATTCCCATCCTTTAACAAAAAATTGAAGATATTTTCTTTTTTCTGTATCTACTTTATAAACCCATCGAAAATTTGTATCTGCACCTCTATATTTTGATTTAGTATGAATAAAAGGCCTTAGAGAAAAACCATTTTCATCCCAAAACATAGGTAATTCTGGTGATCCATTTTCATATTGTTTATCACGACCAGCAATTGTGGGATCATAAGGTGATAAAAAGCCAGAAAAAAGACTAATTACTATCATAAATAGTAATATTGCACCTGCTATCCGCGCTGAACGATTAGCAAAAAAACGTGAGCTAACTAACTGCATTTGTGTAGCAGTAAAATATGCTTCTTTTTTTTGCGAACTAATCTCCACCCATAACTCCTTTGCGAATTCTTGGATCCATGATTGCTAACATTATATCAGTAATAAAATTTACAAAAACTATAGTTGCTGTTAATAAAAATATAATCGCACCAGCTAGTTGCTGATCATTAGACCTTGCCAAAGCCTCTATTAATAAAGCCCCAGCTTCTGTTAAGACTAAAATAAGTGCAACAACTGGAAGAGCACTAAAAATTCTATTTAAATCAAAACCTAATGAATTAATTACTGGACCTAATGAATGCTTTGCAGGATATCGCCACAACAATGACATTCCTGAAATTCCTCTAGCCCTAGCAGCCATAACATAAAGTTTGCCGTGCTCATCTAGTATTAATGCTCTCACTGTTTGAAGAGCAAAAGCTGTTGCATTCCATCCTAAAACAAATATTGGCAACCAAGCTCTACTTAAAAAATCTTTCACACGATCTACTGACCAAGGGGCATTTTGATATTTTTCTGAAAATAATCCCGTCATAGTATCACCATAATAAACAGTCATAAAAAGCATGATGCAGAGAGCGACTAAAAAATTAGGTAAAGCTATACCTAAATAACTTATAAATTTAAGAATTGTATCTATCGAACTGAATTTGGTTGTAGCAGATATAATTCCTACCGGAATAGCTATGAGATAAGAAAAGATTAATGCAGTTATACATATAGCCAGCGAAATAAAAAACCGTTCTTTCAGTAATTCATTAATACTTACTCGAAGAATGCAACTATCTCCGAAATCACCATCAACTACAATATTTTTAATCCAAGAACCAAAACGAACAGGGAAGGGTCTGTCTAATCCTAAACGTCTTTTCTCAGCTTCAATATCTTCTACTGTTATTCCTGATCCTTGAGTATTTTTGAAAGCTAAATATCTTTCAGCACAAGTTCCTGGAACTAATTCCATTAAAGTAAAAACTATTAAACTTACAATAAATAATGTGAAGACTGCCATAACAGCTCTTGTCATTGTAAATTGTATAAAATTTATCATTAAATTTATTTTCTATTAAAATATGAAATTATTATAAAACAACGAAAGCGGCAATATATAATTGCCGCTTTCAAAGTAAGTTTTATATTTAACTATTCAGCCAAATACCACTGCTGTGGCAAATATGGAAAAGTTCTGTAATAATTATAAGATGCAACTTTGAACTGTGTAACGTTCTTAAGAGCATTCCTATGAAACACAGGATAAGGTGCAGCAACTGTTCCAATGAATAGAAGGTTTTCAACCAAAAGTTCAACCATCTTATTTCCTGCAGCATGAGATTCAGCACTTCCAGCTGAAGCCGATTGGAAAGTGTTTACAGCATCAATCAAATCATAAGCATACTGAGGAGGTTTAATTCCTGATGAACCATTACTATCAATATACTCTGCCCATTTAATAGCAGTTGTATGTCCAAAGTAATTTTCATACGGTGGAACAAATAGTTCATTCTCACCAAGTATAATTGCAATAGGTTGATTTTTTTGCCAAGCACCAACATCTAGTTGATTAGAAGATTGAGCACCACGATATTCATCTGGCGTAACTTCTTTAAATAGAGTTTTTACCCCAACATCATTCCAATGACGAGCCACTAACTCAACCTCACCACCACCAATACCTTGGGTAGCGAAATCTATGTTAATAACTAACGGATCACCATTTGGAAGCTCTCTCATTCCGTCACCATCTGTATCAACTGCACCTGTTTGATCTAACAAAGCATTTGCTTGCGCTGGATCATATTGTGCATAATGAGAAGACCATTTAGAATCAATAAAGTCTGGTTTTGGAGAAAACGCAATATATTGACTCGGAGTTCCCATACCATAACTATTAACCTCATTAATCTCATCTCTGTTAATCGCTAAAGACATAGCTTGACGAAAACGAAGATCGCGGAAAAGACCTCTGTAAGCCTCATCTTCATGCGTAACATTAAAACTTAATGCACCCATTTCAACACCAGGTCTGATATCAACTGTATAGTCACCACTTTCAGCGCCATCTAACAATTGAGGTACAACTTCCATAGTAAGAGATTGTGATTTGTAATCTACTTCACCATTTACCATTTTAAGAATACGTATTTCATTCTCATTAATATATCTCTCATTTTGATAATCGATATAAGGTAATTGATTTCCTGCAGTGTCAACCATGAAGAAGTAAGGATTAGCTGCATAGACACGACCTTCTGTTGTATCTTCAATAGTAATAAATGATTCTAAAGAAGGATAAACAGCAGATGGAAGATTTGCAACTTTATCAGGAGTAGCTAATAAAGGAGAAGGTGTATCAGTCCAACAAGAGTTACCATAATAAGCTGTTAAAACAGCGTAACCATTTTCAAAACCCATAGCTTGTGCAAGTGCATCAGCATCAGAATTTAGATCTGGATGATATTGAGCAAAAAGATGCTTAGGTGCAAATCCCTGACAATATGATGTTGCAAACATTGCTAATACACCAGGTTTAGGAGCTGGTAGATTAAAACGAACTGTGACATCATCAATTGCATCAACAGTCATTCTTTCACCGCCAACTAATAAATAGCCATAAGGCTTTTCACGAATATTAGAATCCATCATTAAATGATCATACCAAAATTTTACATCTGCAGAAGTAAACGGCGCACCGTCAGACCACTTGTGTCCTTTTCTTAATGTAAAAGTTAATTGAGTATAATCATCATTCCATTCATAATCTTTTGCAACATTTGGAACAATAGTTGTTAAGTCATCATGATAACGCACAAAGTTTACGTGACGTGTAGATAACAAGTCAGATGTTCCTGCTTCTGTTGCATTTGAAAGCATTCTAAAAGTTCCCCCATATGACCCAACTGAATCATAAGGAACAACTACTAGAGGTTCACTTGGTAAACGATCATTTACACTTCCAAGTGCGCCATTACCAACAATAGTAGCATTGATACTAGCAATATTTGGATTTTCAGCAAAGCTCATTGAGCATCCTGCAGCACTTTCATATTCTGAAACTTCATACTGATTAGGATATTTTCCTGCATCAGCACTTCCACCAGAACAAGCTGCTGCAAAAGAGTTTGAACTCCATACAACAACTGAAAAAGAAAATACTAGTGTTAAAAAAAATTTTTTAACCATATTTATTCCTCCTATAAAATTTAAATATATATTTAGAAAATGTATATCTTAAGTAATGAGAATAATAAATTATTTTTGTTAAAGTTTAAAGTATAATGTATATTGTGCATAAATAACAAAAAAACACTAGATGTAGAGTTATTTTATGATTAAATTTATTTTTTTATGAAAAAATCAGTTTTGTTTATTTGTGCTGATCAATGGCGATGGGACTGTTTTGGCTTCATGAAACATAAAAATGCTCTAACACCCAATATAGATAAACTTGTAGAAAAAAGTACTGCATTCACTTCTCATTTTACAGGAATTGTTCCTTGCGGCCCTGCAAGAACAACAATGTTAACTGGTTTATATCCTTTCATCCATCGCTCGGTTACGAACGGTGCACCTCTTGATAAGCGTTTCACAAACATAGCAAAAGAGGCAAAAAAAATTGGGTATGGTCCAAAACTTTATGGTTACACAGACACCTCTTGGGATCCGCGATATCTTGATCCTCAAGATGAAAAAAATTTCACATACGAATCACCTATGGAAGGCTTTGATCCTGTTTGCCATTTACCAGAAGGTAATCCGATTCCTTGGGCAAACTATTTAAATGAAAATGGTTTTGACATTAAAAATGCAAAAGATCTTTATCAAAATCGAAAACCAAAAAAAGGACAAGGCTTTATTTATGAACCTTTTGAAATACCAACTGAACATTCAGACACTTCCTTTTTAGCAAATCAAGCAATTCAAGATTTAAAAAAAATAACTGATCCATTTTTTATGCATATTTCTTTTTTACGACCTCATCCACCAATGTATGTTTCTGAACCTTGGCATAGTTTAATTAATCCTAATGATATTAATTTACCTATCATGGAGAAAACATATGAAGAAATGATAGAAGATCATCCATTTCTAAAAGAAATTATCCGTAGATATTTTCTTGAAAAAAATTTTTCAGAAATTCGTTTTTCAGAATTAACTAATCAAGACATAAAAAATATTATTGCTGTTTATCTTGGTATGTGTGCTGAAGTTGATTTTAATATTGGTAAAATTATAAATACATTAGAAGAAACTGGGCAAAGTGAGAACACGATGATAATTTTTACAAGTGATCACGGTGAAATGCTGGGTGAACAGAGACTTTGGGGGAAATTAGGATGGTGGGATTCCTCCTATCGTATACCTTTAATAGTGCATGTACCAAAACAAAATCATAAAATAATTGAAGAAATGACAGAGTCAGTTGATGTATCTCCAACTATTCTTGATTGGTTAGGTGCAGATATCCCAACAAATTGGAATGGACGTTCTCTTCTTCCAATAATTGAAAATACAGATAAAAAGTTAGAGCCACGTGACTATGTTGTTTTTGAATTTGACTTTCGTGAAAATCATTACTCAAGCTTTGTTGAAAATAATCAACTTGCTCCTGAAGAATGCTCGTTAGCAGTTATTAGAACACAAGAATGGAAATATGTTCACTTTCCTTCACTTCCTTGCATGTTATTTGATTTAAAAAATGACCCTCAAGAACAAGTAAATTTAGTAAATCAAAATCAATATATGAATATCCAAAATGACTTACTTTCAAAATTATTAAGTCACCGTATGCGTCATTCAGAAAGACAATTATCGAATACTAAACTTTCATCTAAAGGTATTCTGAAGGAAACTGGACCAGCAGATAGAAAAATCCCAAGTAGATAAAATAGTTATTCTTTCTCTCTCTAATTTAAATCAAACAAAAAAAATATAAGCAATGACTCTCAATCCAAATGATTTTATCCAACAAAAATTTTGATAAAATAATCTATGTTTCATTATTAAAGACAGCGACCTAAGAATAGAGTATGTTTTATAGGCAAAAAA
>Ga0206679_10003557_pt1 | contig 11921 bp, 9 predicted proteins | sample M110012015metaG_FD_155464 | JGI IMG/M metagenome (GOLD analysis project Ga0206679, IMG submission 155464) | Ammonia-oxidizing marine archaeal communities from Monterey Bay, California, United States - M1 100m 12015 | ecosystem: Environmental > Aquatic > Marine > Intertidal zone | place: USA... | reverse complement strand
TATATGTAGGGCCCTCTGACCTATCTGTGAACCTTGGATTACCTAAGGGTAACAACGATGGAAATCCCAAATTTGATGAAGCTTTGGAAAGAATCATAAATAGTTGCGAGGAACATAACGTGGTCCCAGGAATACACGCCAACTCTTCTTTAGTTGAGACCCGACAAGAACAGGGGTTCCGAGTTTTAACCGTAGTTGAAGATGATGGAGCTATGAGTGCTGGATTTCGAGAAGTGTTCAACCAAATAAGGTCTTAAGTTCTAGCTATTTCTCTCTCATCGTAAGTTTCGATCACATCACCCGCTTTTAGATCTTGAAAATCTGAAAGTCCAATACCGCATTCAAAACCAGCCTGTACTTCTTTCACATCGTCTTTGAATCTCCTGAGAGAACTAACCTCGCCTTTCCAAATGATCGTTCCCTCTCTAAGAAATCTGACCTTAGACCCTCTGGTAATTGTTCCATTTGTCGCGTAACATCCTGCGATCTTACCGATCTTTGGTACTGAGAAGATCTCCCTAACCTCTGCATCGCCTGTAACTATCTCTTCATATTCTGGTGCCAATAGACCCAGCATTGCAGCTTCTATGTCGCCTATTAGCTCATAGATGACTTCGTAGCTTCTGATCTCCACATGTTCTTCACTCGCTAGGTCTCTTGCTTTTCTTTCTGGCCTAACGTTGAAACCGATAATTGTTGCATTTGTGGTTGCCGCAAGTTGTATATCGTTTTCACTGATTCTTCCGACTCCACGATGGACGAAAGAAAGCTTTACATCTTCCCTCTCAAGTTTTCTAAGACTTTCGCTTACAGCTTCCAAGGAGCCGTGCATGTCGGCCTTAACAACAAGGTTCAAATTTGCTGCTTCGCCTTTTTGTATCTGTTCAAAAATATCTTCGAGTCTGGCTCCGCCAGATAAAGCATGTGCATCTCGACCCAGTCCTGTTTGTCTACGATGATGACTGCGCCTCTCAGCAACTCGACTAGCTAATCTCTCTGTTGGAGCGACCATAATCTCATCTCCAGCGTCAGCTACTTCATTCAAACCAAGCAATTGAACCGGTGTTGAAGGGCCAGCTTCTTTGACTTGTTCTCCTGCATCATTTATTAAAGCTCTTACTCGACCCCATGAAGCTCCTGCAACTACTGGTTCGCCTACTTTAAGAGTTCCATTTTGGACTAGGACAGTAGCTACTGGTCCTTTTCCAGCGTCAAGATTTGACTCTAGAACTACACCTCTAGCTCTTGCAGCCGGTTCAGCCCTGAGATCTTCTACTTCGGCTACGACAGTCAAGTTTTCAAGCAATTCATCGATACCTAGATTTTCAAGAGCTGAAATTTCAACAGTTACTGTTTCGCCGCCCCATGATTCAGGTACTAAATCATTCTCAGCTAACTGGCCCATGACTTTTTGAACATCAGCGTTTTCTCTATCAACTTTATTGATAGCTACCACAATTGGTACTTCTGCTGCTCGAGCATGATTAATTGCTTCTAAGGTTTGTGGCATCACGCCGTCATCTGCTGCTACGACTAGCACCACAAGGTCAGTTGATTCAGCTCCGCGAGCTCGCATCGTGGTGAATGCCTCATGCCCAGGAGTGTCAATAAAAGTCAAAACACTTTCATTTTTTACAATCTGATAAGCGCCTATGTGCTGAGTGATACCGCCTGCTTCACCGTCTGCGACTTTTGCATTTCTGATCTGATCTAACAGTTTTGTTTTTCCATGGTCTACGTGACCCATTACCGTGATAATTGGTGGTCGCCCAGGGGCGTCTTCAGGAATCTCCTCCTCATCAATTTCTAAAAGTGCTAGGAGTTCAACTTCTTGTTCTTCTCCTTGGTCAATCAATGACACCTCTGCCCCTATCTCTGCAGCAAAAAGTTCAATCATGTCATCGCTTAAAGTTTGAGTTGCTGTGACCATCTCGCCCTGTTCCATTAGGAACCTAATAACATCCGCTGACGTACGGTTTAACTTCGGAGCAATTTCCTGTGCAGTGCTTTGTCTTTCCAGGAGAACAATTCCTTCTGGGACTGCTACGTCTTCAGGAGTTAAAGCAAGAGGCTGTGCGTCCATAGGTTGCAGTTCTTCTGTCGTGCGACGTTTACGGCTCTTTTTCTTTGGTCGACGTCTTGCACCCGATCCTGGACCACGTTTTTGTTCACCCGGCTTTCCGGTAGCTGGTGGCTTCGAGCCTCTTGGGTCATCTTTACCTTGTCCAGTTCCGGGAGCAGAAGTTTTACGAGGTTCTCCACGCTGTGAAGGTCCTTTTGAGTCCGACATTGGTGGCGGTGTTGAACGTCTCCCAGGTGCCCGGACCCCACCGTCAGGTTTAGATTTTTGTTTACTTTTTACGGCACCTGGAGGCGGTGGAATAGGTTTACCTGAAAGAGATTTTGGAGATCCTGGAGGTGGAGGTATCTTTTTCCCTGAGGCAGAAACAGGGCCTTTTTGTTTATTGGTCCCACCTTCTTCTTTACCTTTAGTTTCTGTATTTATTTTCTCAATTTTTTCTACGGGAGGTTCAGCGTTTTCGGTTTGATCTGATTCTTGAGCTTCTTCTTCAGCAATTTGAGAAGTTGAAGAAGATCCACTTGATGAGACCACACGCTTCGATGCGGTTTCTTTTTTAGTCTCTTTCTTTTTTTCTTCAACCGTTTCTGCTTCGATTGAAGAAAGATCGTCTGCCTTTTCTTTATTTTTACTATCTTTACCCGAAGACTTTGAAACTGTTTTTTTAGAAGAAACCTGTTCCGCCTTTTTCTTTTTAGGTGGAGTTTTTTCTTCTTTGGGTTCGCTTGTAAGACCCTCGCTTTCGGCTTTACGTCTCACTCGGTCCGCCTGTGCTTCAACCATTCCTGAAGAATGGCTTTTCACGTCAACGCCTAAAGATCCGCAGAGTTCAATAATCGCTGCGTTAGTCATACCCAACTGTCGGGCTAACTCATAGACACGGACACTTTTAGCCACTAATTAGTCTCCAAATCCTCTTGGTTAACTTCTTCTACGGAATCTCCTGAAGCTTCTTCTACGGAATCTCCTGAAGCTTCTTCTACGGAATCTCCTGAAGCTTCTTCTAACAACTCTTCTGAAACTTCCTGTTCAGTTTCTGGGTTTTCTTCGACTTCATCGTCAGAATCGCCACCTTCAACTGAAGTTCCGTCTACCGCTTCAGACCATTCTTCAACGGACATCGCAGCTCCACCATCTGCAGGTTGCCAAACTTGTTCTCCGGTCTCTTCGTCTACGACCCATTCACCTTCTGCCCAGTCAACTTGTTCGTATGCCACTTCGTCAGCAACTTCAGTTTCGCTTTTGATATCAACACGCCAACCAGTCATACGTGCTGCTAAGCGGGCGTTTTGTCCTTCTTTTCCTATAGCTAGAGAAAGTTGGTAATCAGGTACAACTACTGTTGCAGTCCCAGTTTCTTCATCAACCTTTACTTCTTTAATCTTTGCCGGAGACAAAGCTCTCGTGACGAACTCACCTGGGTCATCTGAAAAAGGAATTATGTCTATCTTTTCGCCTCTTAGTTCATTAACTACCATTCGAACTCGAGCCCCACGGGCACCTACACAAGCACCAACTGGGTCAATAGTCGCGTCATTTGAACTGACAGCTATTTTGGTTCTATGCCCTGGTTCTCGTGCGCATGCTTTAATCTCAACTATCCCGTCAGAAATTTCAGGAACTTCTAACTCGAAGAGTCTCTTTATCAAGCCGGGATGAGTTCTACTAACCACAATCTGTGGGCCCTTTGCAGTTTTTCTAACCTCTACTATGTAAGCCTTCAATCTAGAGTTGGGTTCTGGCCTCTCGAAAGGAACTTGCTCAGCTTGCGGTAAAAGAGCTTCGACACGACCAAGGTCAAGAAGCGTATAACGAGAGTCCGTCTGTTGAATCATGCCGGTAACGATGTCACCTTCACGCCCCGCATACTCTTCGTATTTTAGATCCCTTTCAACTTCGCGAATCCTTTGTGTCATTACCTGACGTGTCGTTTGAGCAGCGATTCTCCCAAAGTTTTCTGGAGTTACATCAAACTCTTCCCCAGTAGGTTCACCGTTCTCGTCAATGTTTTGAGCAAAAACTCTGAATTCCATACTGTCAGGATCAATAGTTACCCAAGAAAACTCATGAGCTTCGGGCATCCTCTTATACGCTGACTCTAGAGCATCGGCTAATGCTGCAAGCATGTCTTCAACAGTTATTCCTTTATCAGATGCAACAGCCTGCAAAGCTTCCAACATTTCGGAATTCATTGTTCTATCCTTCCATCTAAAATTTTTTCTTTCTCACCAGAAGACTTAGTTGATTTAGAATCTTGTTGCCAAACAAAAACCGTTCTAGCTTTCTGTATTGACTCGAAAGACACTTCTTGAGAAGATCTGTCTTCCAGTTTCACAGAAATTCCAGTAGAACTAGTTGACATCAAAATGCCTTCTATCCGTCTTTCTCCTGCAGATCCAGGGATTTTCTTGACCGTTATAAGACTCCCGACTGCCTTTTCGAAATGTTCTGGTTTTTTTAGTGGTCTTTCAAGACCTGGACTTGTTACTTCTAATGTGTAGGAACCTGGAACAGGTTCCTCATGATCCAATTGACGTGAAATCTCACGAGTCATATATGCCAAAACTTCTGTGTTCAATCCTTCTGATTGGTCTATAACGATCTTTAATATGCCGCCATTTAACTCAATATCGACAAGCTCTACGTTTGCGCTTGAACACAAAGGAGACACCAAGTCACTTACTTTCTCAGCAACACTCATGGCACCCCCAATTCTTCTTATTAAATTCTCTATTCAGTGCATGCCCACGCCCAAAAAGAGGCGTGGGCAAAACCCACGCCTCGTCCTAAGAAATGAACGATGCACCTCAAGTTAATCATACCGTCAGTGGCTCACTCCTACTGCACGATTTTAACGAAGCCTTCTAAGCTCTTTGATTCCTTATTGCTCCTAATTTTTGCTCTGTTTCATTCACATCTTCACCTTGCTCCTTCAAAAGCTGTTCTCTATCTAATGATGCTTCTCTTTCAGCAAGTTTGGTATCAACTTTCTCAAGTGCCGCTTCCGCTCCATCTGCTTGTATTATTTTTGCCCAAGAAACCAAAGCTTCGACCATTTCATCTTCTTTAACAACCTCAACATTTTTACCTTTTACAAACAAATGCCCTCTACCGCGGCCTGCTGCTATGCCGAGATCAGCGTCACGTGCTTCTCCCGGCCCATTCACGACACAACCCATCACTGCAACTTGCAATGGTATCTTTTCGTCTGCGAAAGCTTCCATTGCCTCTTCAGCTACTGCCACCACATCAATTTCTGCTCTTCCGCAACTTGGACACGAAATTAAGTCTACGTTTTTCCTTTCTCGTAAACCCATCGACTCCAAGAGTTGTCTCCCAGCCTTGGCCTCGATAACTGGATCAGCTGTCAGTGAGTAGCGAATCGTGTCTCCGATTCCCTCAGCGAGCAAGGTCGCAATACCTGCTGTTGATTTGATTGTTCCTGAAGGTGGTGGTCCGGCTTCAGTAACTCCTAAATGCAAAGGATGGTCAGTTACTTCAGCTAGTTGTCTGTAAGCATCAAGCATCAGAGGAACATTCGAAGCCTTCACGGAAATTTTGATCAAGTCGAAACCGACTTCTGAAAAATACCCAATTTCCTGCAAAGCCGACTCGACCATTGCTTCAGGGGTAACCGTGTCTCCGTACTTGCTGTAAAGGTCGGGGTGTAGAGAACCACCATTTACCCCTATCCGAATTGGTACATTTCTATCTCTTGCTTCCGCAGCAACAATTTTTATATGTTCGGGTTTTTTTATATTTCCAGGGTTTAACCGTAAACAATGAACGCCTGCTTCTAACGCTGCTAAAGCCATCCTGTGCTGATTGTGCACATCCGCAACAATGGGCACAGGGGACCTAGGTACAATTTCTGCTAATCCTTCAGCAGCAGCAATGTCATTGCAGGTGCATCGTACGATGTCTGCTCCCGCCATAGCTAGGTCATAAATCTGTTTAAGAGTCGATTCAACATCAGATGTTCGCGTAACCGTCATGGACTGAACGCTCACCGGTGCGAAACCACCTACTGGCACGTCTCCAACCAGTATCTGACGGGTTGGGCGTCTAGGAAATGAGGACTGTGTATCCACTATTAAAAAGGCTATCGCAACTTTTTAATCTTGGAGTTGCTGCCAATGATCACCCGAAATTTGGCAAGTCGACAATGTCTCTATATAGAGCGATCAGTGCAATTCCTACTAATACTGTTACCACTACCCAAGTCACAGGAATTAGCTTGTTGATATCCGCAACGTATCTCTTTCCTTTACGCGATCTGAGTCGCTCATACGTGGCGATAGCTGCATGACCACCATCTAGTGGCAGTAAAGGGACCAAATTGAAAATTCCCACAAACACATTTATCAAAACTAAGAACCATAGGTAATTATGTGTCCCTTCGTCCAACATGGCACTGCCTAACCGCGCTGCTCCGTAAATTGAGAGAAGACGATCATCCTCACTTGTAGATTCTGATCCGACTTGTTCAAGCGGTCGTTCATCTTCGCTGTTAAAAGTTCCTTTTACGAAATCTGTTAGACCTTCTGGAGAAAAGAAATCTGTAAGACCTTCCACGGAAGCGGCTGAAATTTCTGCAAACCTGTCAAAAGTGGCGGGTATCGAATCAACCAAACTTAGTGATTCGAAACTACGTTGAGGTCCTACACCAAAGAAACCTCTAACTGCTGTTTTCGAGCTAGGGAGGTTAGTCGCTTTCACTTCAACAGTTTCGATTCCTATTCCTGGTTTACTTACTTCGATTCTGTGAAAATTTTCATCAGATAAAATGGAAGAAAAATCCTCCCAGTTCGAATAAGGGAGTCCATCTACGGAGATCATTTGATCTCCTGCTTCAATTCCATTAAGAAAAGAAGCTCCTTCAAAGGTTACTCTTTCACCAATAGTTGCAAATTTGTTTAATTCTTGGCCTTCTCTTTCAAATTGAATCTCTAAAAATTTTCCTGGGTTTTGCTCTACTACTGTCCCGAAAGAATCGAAACTGTCTATCTCTTGATCTCCCACTGAAAGTATTCGATCACCCGCAACAACTCCGACTTTGTCAGCAGTGGAATTAGAAACGACCTGTCCTACATCCCATTTGGTTGGATGGGGCTGTCCTATGGTCATAAAAATTACTATTAGCAATAAAAGCGCTAGAAGAAAGTGGGTTGCTGAACCTGCAAGTGTAAGCGCAAGTCTCTTTGGGTAGGTTTGGGCTCTGTAAGTACGGTTTTCAATTGCAGGATCTACTTCCTCAAGGTTATTCATGCCTGTAACGCGTACATATGCTCCTGCTGGAATTGCTTTTACACCGTACTCAGTTTCACCCCGTTGAAAAGAGAAAATTCGTGGTCCAAAACCTATAAAAAACTCTGTTACCTGCATTCCGCTCATCCGTGCTACCAGATAGTGACCTAGCTCATGAAAAAAGAAAATAAGAACTATTGAAAGAACTACAACAACGGCAGAAACTCCTCCTAAAAAAGCTAAAGATAAAAAAGCACCAGAAAGTAACAGTAGTTTAAAATTTTGATCTCTATTCATGGGTTCTAATTCCGAGATTTTATTAACTTAGAAGCAATTGAACGGGCATCTGAGTCTGCTTTTAAAACAGACTCGATGCTGTCGACATTTTCCCCCGACCACTGTTGGAGAGTTGAAGAAATTACTTCTGAAATTTCCCCCCATGACAATTGACCTGAAAGAAATGCCGATACTGCTTCTTCATTCGCAGCATTCAACCATGCGGGAGCTGTTCCTTTTTGTTTCCCAGCCTCGTAAGCAATGCCCAAACAAGGAAAAGCTTGTTTATCTGGTGGTTCGAAATTTAACTCAATGATTTGTGACCAGTTGATCTCACCAAAAGGGTCATTAATCCTGTCGGGGTAAGTAAGTGCATACGATATACAGAGTCTCATATCCGGATTCGACATCTGCGCCAAAGTTGCCCCATCAGAGAATGTGACCATCGAGTGGACAATTGATTGAGGATGAACAACGACGTCTATATCTTCGTATGAAATTCCAAATAATTCATGTGCTTCGATGACTTCCAGACCTTTATTCATAAGCGTTGAGGAGTCAACAGTAACTTTAGGACCCATTTCCCAAGTCGGATGAGATAAAGCATCTTCAATTGAAACGCTTGAAAGCTGCTCGGCAGAGAAACCTCGAAATGGTCCACCTGAAGCGGTTAGAACTATGCCTTTAACATCCTCTTGTTTTGGATTCAAGCCAAGGCATTGATGTATAGCGCAATGTTCACTATCGACGGGAATTAACTCTGCACCTTCTGTTGAGCGAAAATTTTGAATTAGAGGACCGGCAGCAATCAACGATTCCTTATTTGCTAATCCAAGCCTCTTTCCTGCCTTTAATGCAGCAATCGTAATAGGAAGCCCAGCGAAGCCAACTACTCCATTTATCACGACATCACTCATAGACGAAGCGTTCGCCAGTGCTTCAGGACCTGAAATTACATCAATTCGCGAGGGAAGTTTTTGTCGAAGTTCTTTTTCTAACGACGAATCAGAAATCGCTACTATCTGAGGTTTGTGTTTTTTTGCTTGTTCGACCAAAAGTTCGACAGATCTAGCAGCTCCTAAAGCAACCACTTCAAATTCATCCGGATGGTCTTGGATGATCTCAAGTGTTTGAGTCCCAATAGATCCTGTCGATCCCATTATGGCGACAGTTGTCGCTAACATCTAATAATTTTACCTGTTAAATCATTTATCGCTATATGAAATCAAATAGTGAAAAGATTTAGCAAACGAGCAGCGAAGTAAGTCGCCGGTAGAACAAACAATAAGGCATCAAAACGATCAAGAAAGCCGCCGTGTCCTGGCAATACGGAACCCATATCCTTGATTCCTAAGTCTCTTTTGAGCATAGATTCGCACAAATCGCCTAGTGGTGCTGCTAGTGCACCTACCAAACCAAGAACGAAAGCTGTTCCAAGATCACCAGGGTCTTGACCAAAGGGGGTTATCTGACCTACAACAATCACACCCGTAAGAAATGAAATAGCCATACCACCTAATAGGCCTTCCATAGTTTTATTAGGGCTAACCGAAGACAAGGGGGTTCTACCAATCAGTCTTCCTACCAATAGTCCCCCTGTGTCATAACCCACAGTTATCAAAACAGCTGCTAGGAGCATTCCTACACCGTTTTTATCATTGAGCATCAAACCGATGAAACAGCCCAATAAACCTATGTACCCGACACCGAATAAAGTAATCGACGTGTTCGCTATAGGCATATTGCGATCTACTCCTGTTAGATACCAGAGAAGTGTAAAGGTGACTGTTAAAGCCAGTATGAGAGGAATAGCTGATTCAAATCTCCAATATGCTCCAAGATTCAATGCAGCAATGGCAGTCATTCCTAACAAAGTTGCAGGCTGATAGCCAGCACGTCTCGCTGCTAAGAAAAATTCTGAACCTGCGAAAACAAGTAGAACTGTACTGAATACAAGAGTGGCTACAGCGCCTATTGCACATACAGCTAAAAAGATTGCTCCGAGAGCTACTCCTGTAGCAAGTGCTTTTGGCATATTCCTGCTTTGTGAATTTTGAGCTTGTATAGATGGTTGAGTTGGTGATTGAAAAATCGGAGAGGTTTCTTCGGTCTTCGTTTCTTCAGGAGGGATTACAGGCGGATTGAATTCTCCACTAAAAGGATCACTCTCTGGTAACTCTTCATCAAAAAAGATCGCTGCTGTAGGTTCATCTAAATCGCCTACAGGCTGCTGTGATTCATGATCAATTAACACTTCATCAGACCATTTCGGTTTTTGATCAATTTCAGACCAAAGGTCATCATCTTGACTTTTTTCAACAGGTTCCTCAGTCCAGTGCGGTAATTCTTCAGAAGAATCACTTTCGCCACCAAATACAGAACGTCCCGGCTCTACAACATCCTCTGGGGTCTCAAGTCCAAGAATTCGGATCTCTTCAAATTCACCTGATCCTCTGTCATTTGCCACGAGTCACCTCACTATCCATTTGAAACTAAACATCTAACAACTCTTCTTCTTTAGAAGATCTTGATTTCTCTATCTCACTTTCATTTACATGAGTCAAATCATCAAGTTGTGAAGACAGCCATTTAATGTTGTCTTCAGAAACGCCTCCATTGCCAGCTAAGTCGTCTAAATCCTTTCGAGAATTTCTTCTGATTCCACGCAAACGGTTCTTTCCTTCTTCAGCCATACCATTAACCATTCGTACCAGATCTTGACGCCTTTCTTGTGTCAGTTCTGGGAAAACCAGTCGGATTGTTCGCCCATCAGTGCTCGGAGTTAACCCGAGGTCAGCCTGATTTAAACACCTTTCAACTGCCTCAACATTTCCTTGGTCATGCGGAGTTATCAGTAGCTGTCGTGCCTCAGGAACGGAAAAAGAAGCTAGTTCCTGCATGGGCATTTCCACACCGTAAGCCTCAACTGTTAAACGTTCTACAATCGAAGAAGAAGCTCTACCTGTTCGGACTGTTCCAAACTCGCGTCGAGCATGTGTTACTGATTCAAGCATCTTTTCTTTTGCTTCATCCAAAATCATCTGGAGGAGTTCTTCACTCACCGCTACCTCTTTCTCTTAAGAGACTAGTGTACCTACGGTGTCTCCTGCGAGTATGGACCTAACATTACCTGCTTGCATTAGGTCGAACATGACGATTGGAAGGTCGTTATCCATGCAAAGAGTTATCGCTGTTGCATCCATAGCTTGCAATCCTTTTTGAATAACTTCTAAATGCGAAACCTCTTCTAGCAAAGTTGCAGAGGGATCGATTTTAGGATCTGCTGTGTATATCCCACCGGTTCCCGAATGAGTTCCTTTCAACACGACGCCAGCTTCTATTTCTACAGCGCGTAGTGCCGCAGTTGTATCAGTAGTGAAAAACGGATTTCCTGTTCCACCTGCAAAAATAACTACTCTCCCCTTCTCTAAATGTCGAGTAGCTCTTCGTCTGATATATGGTTCAGCGATCTGGGCCATGTGCACAGCTGTTTGGACACGAGTTGGTTGACCTAATTGTTCAAGAGTGTCCTGTAAAGCAAGTGCATTAATTACAGTGGCTAACATTCCCATATAGTCAGCTTGAGCTCTGTCCATACCAGCTCCGGCTCCAGCCATTCCGCGCCATATGTTTCCACCGCCGACTACCACCGCTATGTCAACTTCGTATTCAGATCTAACTTGAAAAATTTCTTCAGCGATCTCACCAACGATGTCACCATCAATTCCAAATCCTGCTTTGCCAGCAAAAGCCTCTCCGGAAACCTTTAAAACGATTCGATCCCACTTGGCTTTTTTGCTTTTCGAAGAGTTGTCGGATTCAGAAGGTGTCATATCTAATCACCAATAAAGGCTTGCTCGAATCTGACTATCTGACCTTCTCCAATTGTTTCTTGAACAGTTGTTTTGTCGCCGTGAAGTCCTTGTTCCAATAGAACTGACTCCTTGTACCAAGCAGTCAATCTGCCTTCAACAATCTTTTCCCATGCTTGCTCTGGTTTACCTTCTGCTTTGGTCACCTCTAGTAGAGATGCCCGCTCTTGTTCAACTGAATCTTCTGGAACTTCTTCTCTACTAAGAGCAGTTGGCTTAGCGAAGGCTATATGAAGCGCCACCTGGTGAAGTGTCTCCTGGTCAACTCCTGCCCCTTGCACTAAAACTCCATTAACTCCCCGTCCATCTTGAACATGCAAATATGTGTCCACTAAATGGTCATCACTGCCTTCAACTAGCGCTACTTTTCCAACTGAAACGTTCTCTTTTATTGATAGTCGAACATCGTCAATAACTTCGGCTCTAGCTTCGATCGCTTGCTCGCC
>Ga0206679_10003555_pt1 | contig 11924 bp, 15 predicted proteins | sample M110012015metaG_FD_155464 | JGI IMG/M metagenome (GOLD analysis project Ga0206679, IMG submission 155464) | Ammonia-oxidizing marine archaeal communities from Monterey Bay, California, United States - M1 100m 12015 | ecosystem: Environmental > Aquatic > Marine > Intertidal zone | place: USA... | reverse complement strand
TTAACGCATAATTTTAAATTCATTTTTATTTATATACATTCTAGATAATATATTAAGTAACATCCTCAAAATTCCACTCTGCAAAACTAGTTGCAGTTTCTGACAAAACAACTTTCACCAAACTCACACCATCAGGAAGTTGTGCTTTAATATAGTTAGCAAAATCAATCACTAAATTCTCTGATGTTGGTTGATAATCCAAATGATAAACTTTGTCAAAAGCTTCCAAATTAATATCAGCATGTGGGGAGTTGGCATTAAGTACCAAAGCATGATCAAACTTATCTACTATATTAGGTTTTACAACCTTTTTCAAATCAATAAAATCCATTACCATACCATTTTTAGGATGTCCTAACTCGTTTTTTACTTTTCCTTTTACGGTTACCCAAAGCCTGTAAGAATGCCCGTGTATATTTGCGCATACCCCATCATATCCATGCAAGGCATGTGCCATTTCAAACTTAAATTCTTTAGTTATTCTTATCATCCTTAATTAAATTTAGATTAACTCTTTTATGACTGTAATACATCTTCTTTTGACCCGTTCCTTTTCTCAATAACTTCTGCTCCTCCATTGGCAAATTAATAATCTCAATACATTCTATTGAGCAGCAATTCTCATACTTAGTTTTACAATTATCACATTGTAAAAACAATAAATTACAATTTACATTCTTACAATTCACATGCGTATCAAATGGCTCTCCACATTGATGGCAATTACTAATTACATCAGCCGATATACGCTCGCCTCTCCTTTCATCAAATACAAAATTCTTACCTTCATAGTTGTTTGCCAAACTATCATCTTGTTCTAATTGTCGGGCATAATCAATTATCCCACCATGCAACTGAAAAACATTTTTAAACCCATGATGTTTTAAATATGCTGATGTTTTCTCACATCTTATCCCTCCCGTACAATAAAGTAAAATTTCATCTTCTTCCTGTCCTTTTAGCATTTCTTTTACCTCAGGTAATTCTTCTTTAAAAGTCTCAACATCAGGGCAGATAGCTCCTTTAAACTTTCCTATCTCACTTTCATAATGATTACGCATATCCACTACTGTAGCTCCACTTTCTAATGCATTATTCCATTTTTCAGCATCCAAATGCACCCCCACATCAGTTACATCATATTCATCAATTGGCAAACCATCAGCAACAATCTGATGCCTCACTTTAATTGTCAGTTTATAAAATGATTTTCCATCATCTTCAACTGCAATTTTAAAGGGCATAGCTGTAAAATATTTATTAGCATGTACTGCCTTTACAAATGCCTCCCAATTGTGCTCAGGGACACTTAATTGTGCGTTTACTCCTTCATGTGCTAAGTAAATTCGCCCTAAAACTCCCAATTCATTCCACTGTAAATATAGCTCATCACGTAAGTTAAAAGGAGCATCTAAAATAACATACCTATAAAAAGAAACTGTTTTCCTGGAGAAACCCTCCTTTTCTACTAAAGCTAAACCTTGTTCCTTATTTAGTTTATTAAACATTCCTTTTTTGCCAGTATTCGGATCCATAATATTCTGATTCGTAAATTTAGGGCAAAGATATAAAATCTTAAAATTTTATTGCAAATTAATTTTCCTATTAAAGTATTAGATAATATTATATTTGTCAAAATATTTAAACGCATGCAAGAACGAATTTTAATTATAGGTTCATCAGGTCAAATTGGCACAGAGTTGGTGCTTGAATTGAGAAAAATGTACGGTAACGAAAATGTTATTGCATCAGACATTCGCCAATCATGTAATGAGGTAATGAATTCCGGACCTTTTGAGACTTTGGATATTATGGATGAAAAACTACTCCGTAATATTGTTGCAAAATATAAAGTTACCCAAGTTTATTTATTAGCCGCACTACTATCTGCAACTGCTGAGCAAAACATTGAATTGGGTTGGAAATTGAATATGCGTTCACATTCTCATGTATTGGATTTAGCAAAAGATGGACTCATTAAAAAGATTTTTTGGCCTTCATCTATTGCAGTATTTGGGCCTACAACTCCAATGGAGAATACCCCACAATACACGGTAATGGAACCTAATACTGTGTACGGAATTACCAAACAAGCAGGTGAGAGATGGAATGAATATTACTTTAATAAATTTGGAGTAGATGTAAGATCTATCCGTTATCCAGGGTTGATTGGCTGGAAAGCAGCACCAGGGGGAGGAACAACTGATTATGCTGTGGAAATTTTTCATAAAGCAATAACTGATGGTGAATACGAAAGTTTTTTAGCTGAAAATACTGGCTTACCAATGATGTATATGCCAGATGCAATCCGTGCTACAATTGAATTAATGGAAGCTCCTGCTGAACAAGTAAAAATCCGTTCTTCATATAATTTGGCAGGTGTTAGTTTTACACCAAAAACATTATCAGAGGAAGTTTCAAAACACATTCCAAATTTTAAAATGAGTTACAAACCTGATTTCAGACAAGAAATTGCGGACTCATGGCCATCATCAATTGATGATACGCACGCGCAAAATGATTGGGGTTGGGAACTTAAATATAACCTAGAAAAAATGACTTCAGATATGATGAGAAATCTGAAAGAAAAATATAAAAAAATTGCATAATGAGCAGAAAAATACAGATATACAATACCCTTACAAGAAAGAAAGAAATTTTTAATCCTATAGTGGAAAATCATGTAGGAATGTATGTTTGTGGGCCTACTGTTTATGGTGATCCCCACTTAGGTCATGCACGCCCCGCAATTACTTTTGATGTGGTTTTTAGGTACTTAAAACACTCTGATTATAAAGTAAGATATGTTAGGAATATAACAGATGCAGGACACCTTGAAAATGATGCAGATGAAGGAGAAGATAAAATTGCTAAAAAAGCAAGATTAGAACAATTGGAACCTATGGAAATTGTTCAATTCTACACGATTAGTTATCATAAAGCAATGGATGCTTTAAATTGTTTACCTCCTTCAATTGAACCGAGAGCAACTGGACATATTATTGAGCAGATTGAAATGGTGCAAAAAATTCTAAAAAATGGATTTGCTTATGAGGTAAATAGTTCTGTTTATTTGGATGTAAATAAATACAATGAATCTTACCCTTACGGAACTCTATCAGGAAGAAATATAGAGGATACTTTAGAGGGAACTCGTGCTTTGGACGGGCAATCAGAAAAGAAAAGTTCAGTCGATTTTGCAATTTGGAAAAAAGCAAATCCTGAGCATATTATGAGGTGGGATTCTCCTTGGGGTGAAGGGTTTCCTGGTTGGCATATGGAGTGCTCTGCAATGAGTGAAAAATATTTAGGTAAAACTTTTGATATTCATGGAGGTGGAATGGACTTGGTTTTCCCTCATCATGAAGCAGAAATCGCACAATCAAACGCTTGTAATAATTGTAATCCTGTAAACTATTGGATGCACAATAATATGATTACAATTGATGGGAAAAAGATGGGTAAATCTCTTGGAAACTTCATCAACTTAGAGGAATTTTTTAATGGAACTCATGCAAAATTAGATAGAGCTTATAGCCCAATGACAATTCGTTTTTTCATACTTCAAGCGCAATACAGAAGCACTGTTGATTTTGGCAATGAAGCCTTGCAAGCTGCCGAAAAAGGATTTACAAAACTGATGAATGCAATGGAGACTTTAGAAAATCTAAAGAATTCTGACAGCTCAACTTATGATATAAACGAGCTAGAAAAGAATTGTTATGCTGCAATGGATGATGATTTTAATACTCCTATTTTAATTGCACATTTATTTGATGGAGTAAGAATTATTAACTCAGTAAAAGATGGTAAAGGAAGTTTAACTGCTTCCGATTTATCAAAAATGAAAAAACTGTTTTCTGATTTTGTTACTGATATTTTAGGACTTATTTCTGCAAAAGAAAGTGGAGGGAATGACCTTACTGAAGAAGTGATGGAATTAGTTTTAAAACTTAGAGGAAATGCAAAAAAGAACAAAGATTTTAGTACTGCCGATTTGATTCGTGATGAATTGGACAAAGCTGGAATTCAGATAAAAGATAGCAGAGAAGGAAGTAGTTGGGAGATAAAATAGATGATAGATATTAGACATAAGATATTAGATAATACCTCATTACTAAAAAGAGGGGTTGGGGGTGTGTTGCTTTTAGCAATACTTATTCTTTCTTCTTGCTCAACTGAGCCTCAACAAAAAACAAAAACTACTCCAAAAAAACCAAAAGCAAAAATTGAAGTCCCAACTTTTAATGCAGATTCTGCATATAGTTACATTCAAAAACAAGTGGATTTCGGACCAAGAGTTATTAGCAGTAAGGGTTGGAAAAACTGTGCTATTTGGTTAGAGAAAAAATTCAAAACTTATACTCCAAATGTAATTGTTCAAGAAGCACCTATTACCACTTATGATAGGAAACATCATACTCTGAAAAACATAATTGCTAGTTTCTCTCCTGAAAAAAATAATAGAGTTGCTTTATTTGCCCATTGGGACAGCAGACATATTGCCGACCATGATACTGAAAACCAAAACAGCCCAATACTTGGAGCAAATGATGGAGGAAGTGGAGTTGGAGTTTTAATAGAACTAGCAAGACAATTCAGTAAAAAAAATCCTAAAATAGGAGTTGATATTATACTTTTTGATGCTGAAGATTATGGTCAACCTGAAAATTCCAGCTACCCACTTATGCAAGATTCTTGGTGCTTAGGTTCACAGTATTGGAGCAAGAATCCACACAAAGCAAACTACTATGCTCGTTATGGAATTCTGCTAGATATGGTTGGCGCTAAAGATGCCACTTTTAGGCATGAGCAAATCTCCTTTTATTATGGTTCAAATATTTTGCAAAAGGTATGGCGTAAAGCCAGCCGCTTAGGTTTTGGAAAGTATTTTGTGTTTGAAAATGCCAAACAAATAGTTGATGACCATTATTATGTAAACCAAATTACTGGAATTCCTACTATTGATATTATTGAGTATGACCCAGCTACTGAAAGCAATTTCAACAAGCATTGGCATACTCACAGAGATGATATGGATAATATCGATAAAGAAACTCTTAATGCTGTTGGGCAAACTGTATTGGATGTTATTTATCATGAGTAAACTAAAAAACACCCTCATTCTTTCATCTTTAATTTTCTTATTCTCATGTAGTGAGAATAAAATCAAGAGCTATGAACAAAATTTAGAAACTCTTAAACTACTAGTTGATGATATCAATAATTATTATGAAAGTAGCGATAGTTCGGCTTTAGATATTAGCCAATATTTTACATCAGATTTTACTTTCTATTCGTTTACTGCTGGTTCTCCAAAAGGGGTTCCTGTTTCTTTAACAGAATATCAAGATGGAATACTTTCACAATTAAAAAAAAATGGTTTCTCCTTAGAAATTGGACATTCAATTTATTTGCCAGGAATTGATGAAAATACTTATGAAATTGATGGTAGTGTAAGGGTTTATTCTAAAGCAACTGTAAGTAGAGAAAATACAGTTGAACTCTCGGCTTATCGTACAGTTAATTTTAAAAATGGGAAAATATCAGGGATTTGGGAGTGGGCAGATTATGGAGGGGCAATCAATCAGATTTATGAGTAGCATTAAATAATAATCTCTATTTTTAAAACATGAAAAAACTAATACTACTTTTTATTACACTGACAACACTTGCAAATATAAGCTATGCATCTTTTCCAATTACGGAAAATAATACTGTATTAACTGCTGAAAATCTCGTTATTGAAGACCCGAATGATGAGGAACAAGAAGAGCCTTCATGGATGGTATTCATCTACATACTTAATGCTATTATTTTGATTAGTGGTTTTTACTTGTTGCTCAGAACCATATGGCGTGCATGGAAAAAAAGAAAATGGTGGGCAAGGAAACTATTACCTTTGTTATTATTAATTTCCTTACCAACATTCCTAATAGGCTTTATCGGGCACTTAATTTCAATAGTATTATTAATAATATTAGGGATAATAATGCTTATAAGAAAATTGATGGGAAAAACTATTGTCTGGTAGTATTCAAATAAAGTTGTTCTACTTTTTTTCTTGCCCACTCAGTTCTTCTTAAAAACTTTAGGCTTGATTTGATAGATGGATTAGAGATAAAGCAATTAATTCTTATCTCGTTTCCTAGTTCTTCCCAGCCATATTCTGCTACCAGAAATTCAAGGATATCAACTAATCTTTTTCCATGCAAAGGGTTATTTGGTTGTTGTTCTCTACTCCCCACAGCCTTGTATGTATAGTATTTCAAAGTCCGAAACTATTAAGGCAGTTTGTTTTTCTACTAATTCTTTTTTTAGATGGCCGGTCATTTTGCACTCCATAGGGAAATATTCCATTTCACAAACTGCCAAGTAAAGCTCAACTAATTCTTCCATATTCTCATTTGGGAATTCCATATCATACTCTTCAAGAGTTTGTTCATCTTTAAAAATATGTTGCCCCTCTCCATACACCCACCAACCTATGTATTCTTTTTGCTCTGTGTTTTCAACCACAATTTTCATGCCACTTTTCTCCTTTTCATCAGAAGAAACGTCTATCTTCATTTGTATAGTGCAAGATGAAAGTATGAAAATAAACATCAGTAACGCACCCCCTATTTTTAGAAGAGAGTATCTTTTTTTATCTATACTATTTTTTTTCATATTTTTCTCTAATGAGTACAAACTAGCAACCGTCAACTATCTTTATTTATAAAAATTCATTTCATCTGTATATTTCCAAGCTTTCTCCGGCATTAAATACGATACATCCTTTCTGTCTTTTATAGAATTTCTAATAAAAGAAGCTGAAATTTCCATTTGAGGAACACCATTTACAATATGTATGTTTTTATGAGAACCATTAATTTCATAACCTGGCCTTGGATACACATAAATTGAGTAATCCTCCAAAATTTGCTCATAATTTTTCCACTTATGAAAGTTCTGTAAGTTATCAGCCCCTATAATAAGCGAATACTCATTTTCTGGATAATCTTCTTTCAAGCGCACCAAAGTATCAATGGTATAAGAAGGTTGTGGCATACTAAATTCAATATCGGTAACATCAAGTTTATTGTTATCATACACTTCAGCCATAATAATCTGAAGTCTGTGATTTTGGTCCAGTAAACTCTTTTTTTCTTTAAAGGGATTTTGAGGAGAAACCACAAACATTACCTTTTCTAAATCTGAAAATTCTGCCAAGTAAGAAGCGATAACTTTATGCCCCACATGCATGGGATTAAAGCTTCCAAAAAACAGACCAATCTTCATTTTATGAGTTTATAAAATTAGTAATTACTTCCATAGTTTCTTCACAAGCTATCCCAAAATCATCATTCAAAATTACCTTATCAAACTCCTGGTTTTTTGCAATTTCTTCCTCAGCTTTTGCTAATCTAACCTCTATCTTTTCATCAGTTTCAGAGCCTCTTCCACTTAACCTTTCTCTTAAAACATCCACTGATGGTGGCATTATAAAAATAGACAAACACTCCTGTGTGTATTGTTTTTTTATGTTGAGTCCTCCTGCTACATCTACATCAAAAATTACTACTTTTCCTTCATTCCAAACTCTTTGTACTTCTGATTTTAATGTTCCGTAAAACTGATTTTCGTACACCTCTTCCCACTCCAAAAAGGCGTCTTCTTTTATTTTTTTCTTAAAATCTTCAATACCTAAAAAATGATAATCTTTTCCATCAGTTTCATTTTCTCTTTTATCACGACTACAAGCAGAAACCGAAAAAGAAAGTGCATCCATATTTTTAAGTAAATGCTTTACAATTGAAGTCTTTCCTGCCCCTGATGGTGCTGATATTACAATAAGTTTATTCACTTACAATATATTTAAAAGTTGTTCTTTTATTTTCTCTAATTCATCTTTCATTTCTACTACAATTTTTTGCATTCCTGCATCTGAGGATTTTGATCCGATAGTATTTATCTCTCTACCTATTTCTTGTCCTATAAAACCAAGTTTCTTCCCATTAGGAGAATCTGTTTTCATAGTTTCTAAAAAGTAACTCAAATGTGCATCTAACCTTACTTGCTCTTCCGTTATATCTTGTTTTTCTAAGTAATAGATAAGTTCTTGTTCAAACCTGTTTTCATCAATATTCTTAGTATCTATTTCTGCTAATTTATCTGCTAGGCTTTTCTTTACCTTCTCAATTCTACCCTTTCCAAAAGGAAGAATTTCAGTTAATAATCTTGATAAAGTATTAATTCTAGTAGTAATATCTTCCTCTAATTTTTTACCTTCTTCCATTCGGAATTGCAAAATGTTTTCAATCGCAATATCAATCCCTTTTGCAATTTCATCCCACTCATTATCATTTGCTTTTTCCTCTCCTTTTATCAATGCCTCTGGCATTTTTAAAAGTGTTGGAAGTATCTCAGATGATTTAGCTGAAAAAGGAGTCATTGTCCACATATTCCATTTCAATCCTAAATCCTTTTTTAATTGCAGAACCTGATTGTGGTAATCTTTAATTACTTCAGTATTTACTTTATAGTTTGTATTCGATTCTGATTTTTCTCTCCAAATAGAAAGTTCAATTTTCCCTCTTTGTAATTTTTCAGAAAGTAGTTTTCTTAGTCCAATTTCTTTATCTCTGTAAACAGATGACATTTTTACATTGGCATCAATTTGTTTAGAATTAAGCGACCTTACTTCAATAGTAAAGTTAGCATTTGTTAAGTTTAATTCGGCTTTACCATAGCCCGTCATTGATTGAATCATCAGAAAATATTTTTTGCAAATTTATGAATTTTATCCTATCTTGTCTTTACAGAACGAACACTTACCAAATACACCCCAACAAAAATAATAACTGCTGCTATAATTTTCATTTCATCTAAGCTGTCAGAACCCCTAAATATCGCAAATAGTGTAGCCAATACCGGTTGCAAATAAATATAAATACTTACTGTGGAAGGGTTAAGTAATTTTAATGCTGATGAGTTTAATAAGTAAGCAATAACAGTAGTACACACCACTACAAATAGCACCTCCCAAATAATTATTGTCGGAAAACTCACCCAATCAACAGCCAACAGTTCAGTATAACCAAAGGGCAATACATACAATATCCCAAAAGCAAACACGTAAAACATAACCGTTATCGGGTGGTATTTCTGCATCAATGGCTTTACCAATACTAAGTACAATCCATAACTTGCTGCATTAATAAAAACAAACATATTACCCAACATAAAATTAGTGTTACCACTTACAGCCCCTCCGTTTAGTATTAAAGTACTCGCGCCCACCAAGCCCAATGCTATTCCAATCCCTTTCCTGATATTGATTTTTTCAAACAGAATAAGTGCTGACATAATGATTACCAAAACAGGATTAATCGTCATAATAATAGCGGCATTAATTGGGGTAGTTAAATTCAGTCCTTCAAAAAATAACAATTGATTAATAGCAACTCCAAATATTCCGCATATTGCCAAACGGATGATATCTTTCTTTTCTACTTTTTCATTCACAAATAAAAAATAGAAGAGCGAAAACAATATAACTGCCCCAGTAACCCTTAATAAAATAAAACCTGAAGGCTGGATAAAATCAGGCATTACATCTTTTGCAAAAGTGTAATTGATAGCATAAATTAAATTTGCTACAAACAAAGAAATATGGGCTAATACTATTTTATTCAATGGATTAATTTTTAGCAAAAGTAAAATTAATTACTCCAACTTTTAATACTTTTGCTGAAAGTAAATAATATCAAAAATTAGAATAATGAAATTCGGAACTAAAACTATACATGCAGGACAGGAACCTGACCCAACTACTGGGGCAATAATGACACCAATCTACCAAACTTCAACTTATATACAAGCTTCTCCTGGCGACCATAAAGGATATGAATATTCCCGTACTGGTAACCCAACAAGAAGTGCTTTGGAAAAAAACCTGGCTGCTTTGGAAAACGGTACGCATGGTTTATGTTTCGGAAGTGGACTTGGAGCAATTGATGCAATCATCAAATTACTATCCCCTGGTGATGAGGTAATTTCAACTAACGACTTGTACGGAGGGACTTACCGTATCTTCACTAAGATATTTGAATTTTATGGAATTAAGTTCCATTTCATAGGGATGGATAATGCGGATAAAGTTGAGTCTTATATTAATGAGAACACTAAAATGATTTGGGCAGAAACACCAACTAACCCAATGCTAAACATTATTGATATTGAAAGCTTAGGTATTATCTCAAAAAAGTACGACCTTATTTTTGTGGTAGACAACACCTTTGCTACTCCTTACTTACAAAGACCTTTGGATTTAGGGGCTGATATCGTTATGCACTCACTAACTAAATATATGGGTGGTCATTCTGATGTGGTAATGGGAGCAGCAATCTGTAAGGATGAGGCTTTAGCGGAAAGATTATACTTTATTCAAAATTCTTGTGGTGCTGTACCAGGCCCTATGGATTCTTTCTTAGTACTAAGAGGAATTAAAACCTTACACCTAAGGATGCAAAGACATTGTGAAAACGGAAAAGTAATTGCTAACTTCTTAAAGGATCATCCGAAAGTTGGTGAAGTATACTGGCCAGGATTTGAATCGCACCCAAATCATGAAATTGCTAAAAAACAAATGGATGACTTTGGAGGAATGGTATCATTTAATATAATAGGTAATAAATTAGCAGATGCAATTAAGGTTGTTTCCTCAACTCATTATTTTACTTTAGCTGAAAGTTTAGGAGGAGTAGAATCCTTATGCGGACATCCTGCAAGTATGACACATGCTGCAATTCCGAAAGAAGAAAGAGAAAAAACAGGTGTGGTGGATTCTTTAATCCGTTTATCAGTAGGTATTGAAGATATTGAGGACTTAGTTGCTGACTTGGAACAAGCCCTAGCAAAAATATAAGTGCAAAAAGTTGCAATCATAACAGGTACAGGTGGTGGTATAGGTAAGGCTACAGCTGAATTACTATTAAAGGAGGGTTATCTTGTATATGGATATTCCCGTACCAATAAAATTCAGCATCCTAACTTTACCTTTACCAAAATTGACCTGAGTAATTTGGATGCTGTTAAGCAATTACAATTTCCAAAGGAGAGACAGCAAGATATTTTACTTATAAATAATGCGGCAACTATTGGTAGCATTGTCCCTTTTGATAAAAAAGAAACGAGCGATATCATTCAGGAGTATTACCTTAACTTAGTTGCCCCTACTATAATATGTAAGAAATTCATTACTACTTATCCTGAGGATAAAAAGCTATTGATAAATATTGGTTCAGGGGCAGGCAACAGCCCTATTCATTCTTGGAGTACTTATTGCGCCACTAAGGCTGCACTAGATATGCTAACAGGGGTAATTGCAGAGGAAAATCATAAAAATCTAACCGTTTTCTCTGTTCATCCAGGGGTAGTAGATACCAATATGCAGTCAGAAATAAGGAATTCTGATCCCAAAAACTTCCCGCTTTTAAGCAAATTTACAGACTATTACATCCAAAATGAGCTAGAAAGCACCAAAATAGTAGCCCTAAAGTTGTTACATATTATCCAAAATAGCAATAAATTTAAGCAAAATATACTATCAATTAGAGATGTTAGTATAAATTAGTTATTTTCGCATCCATATTAGTCATATTTCATCCTTTATCAATGAATATCAACCACTTACAGGCTTAATCAATTCTTAACATTTTCGTGTTTATAAAGGTGTTGTTTTTATATTATTGATTATCAATTTATTACACATAACTACTTGATTGGTAGAGAGTTAAAAACATAATGATTATAAAAAATAGATGTGTTTAGAAAAATCATTAAAATGAAAGATTTAATTGCAAATTTTTAGTTTGAAGCAATTTAAGTTCTAAGTTTGGCATCAGTATTAACCAAATTATTTTATATTATGGATGCAGTAT
>Ga0206679_10003547_pt1 | contig 11935 bp, 8 predicted proteins | sample M110012015metaG_FD_155464 | JGI IMG/M metagenome (GOLD analysis project Ga0206679, IMG submission 155464) | Ammonia-oxidizing marine archaeal communities from Monterey Bay, California, United States - M1 100m 12015 | ecosystem: Environmental > Aquatic > Marine > Intertidal zone | place: USA... | reverse complement strand
CCCGCAGCACATATTATACCATAGCAGGAACCTATCTTTTTTGTGAATAGTTCATCTGAAATAGAATTGATATTTATCCCTTCTAACTTGTAATTAGAATCACTTTCATTTGTAAAGATTGTCCATTGCATTTGAACTTGAATCTTTTTAATTATATCAACAATATTATTTATAGAATATGTAGGCAAATAAATTAATATTTCATTATTAGTTGATGTATTTATTTCTCTTATTCTATCTCTAATAATAGGAGATAGTATATTTTCGTTATAGGGCCTATAATGATATCCATATCCAAGTTTTGTTGGACATAAAAAATTTATTACCCTTAGTAATAACCTGCTATATTTTTTTGGTTTAGGTACATTTTTGGAATTAAGAACATATTGATTACTTAATGCTACACATTTTACTCCTCTTATTATACAAGCCCATGCTGAAATTGGTTCATAATCACTTATTACCAGATCATAATCTTTAACAGGACATTTTAAAACATCAATAAAAAATTGAAAATAGTTATTTAAAAAAATGGTTTTTATCCAATTGATTGATCCAGATTTAGATGTAAAAAATTTAAATCCCTTGTAATGCTTTATAGGGGTTTTATAGGTTGGAAAATTATTTGAAGGCCCACTAGTTAAAATATCTAATTCTGCCTTTTCAGAAAATTTTGGAGCTAGCTTTTGCGCTCTAGATAGGTGGCCATTTCCTGTAGTCTGAATAGCATATAAAATTTTCAAAAATTAATAAATATTAGATTATAAAGTTTCAATATATTCTTTGAAAGACTTTCCATGAATCTCATGAAAAGAACGATCAAAATCTTTTTTTGATTTAAAACCACATAGAGCCCAAATCTTATCTATGGAAGAAGCATCTTTTTTAGATATTGATTTCGCTAAGGACAAAGCATAGTTTACTTTAGACCTATTTATTTTTAGATGAATTTTTTCGATAATTAATTGGTTTTAAGGGCTATAAATATAGAATAAATACTTCAATAATAAAAAATACGTATTATTTACATAAATGATTGGATTTTCATAGCTAGTCCAGTATCACCTTTAATTTTCAGTTTTCCGGTCATAACAGCCATCATAGGGTTAACCTTTCCGTTTTTTAGGTCTTCCATTAATGATCCTTTCAAAATAATAGTACAGTCAGACTCCATATCTTCTAACAATATTTTGTTCTCTGATCCCGTACCATCAATACAAATAGGATTGTCATCTATTAAAAATTTTATAATTCCTCCAATAGGAGCTGCATTTTTAGCTTTTTCTTGAAACTGAGCAAGTACATTTTCTTTGTCCATAATAAATTAGTTTATATTAAAGCAAAGTTAAAAAATCTAACTAATTTTAATTAGTTTAGCGTTTCCAATTATATAGAAATGAGTTATAAGATAAAAAAAGCTGCTGTTTTAGGATCAGGTGTTATGGGATCTGGAATTGCATGTCATTTAGCCAATGTGGGAATTGATGTTCTAATGCTAGATATAGTTCCAAAAGACCTAGAAAAGGGTAAAAGCAGGAATGTAGTTGCTGATGAGTCTCTTGCTAGACTTGTTAAGTCCAGACCTAATCCAGTTTATAATAAAGAATTTTTAAAAAGAATAAAGACTGGAAATTTTGATGATGATTTTGAGAAAATCTCATCTGCTGATTGGATTATTGAGGTTGTAGTGGAGAATCTAGAGATTAAAAAACAGGTTTTTGAAAAGGTAGAAAAATATAAATCTAAGGATTCATTTGTAAGTTCGAACACTTCGAGTATTCCAATAAACTTATTATGTGAAGGTAGATCTAAAGACTTTAAGAAAAAATTTTGTGGAACACACTTTTTTAATCCGGCTAGATATATGAGGTTATTAGAAATTATTCCTCAAACTGAAACTGACTCAAAATTAGTTGAATTTCTAATGGAGTTTGGAGATATAACTCTTGGGAAGCAGACAGTTCTGTGTAAAGACACTCCCGCTTTTATTGCTAATAGAATTGGGGTTCTGTCTGGTATCAAATTACTTCAACTAACTGATAAATATGATTTTACTATTGAGGAAGTTGATTTAATGACCGGATCTGTTATCGGATATCCAAGATCAGGTACATATAGATTACAAGATCTAGTTGGTCTTGACACAAGTGATAAGGTCACTAAATTTTTAGTTGATACTGTAAAAGATGATACATTTTATAGCAAACTAAAAGATCAACCTGAAAACAAAGCCTTTAGGTTTTTAATTGATAATAATTTTCTTGGTAATAAATCAGGGAAAGGTTATTATGAAAAAACAAATAAAAAGGATGAAAATGGAAAAACAATAATTAATTCTTTAGATTTAAAAACTCTCAAATATAGGAAATCAATCAAGCCAGATTTAAAATTAGTTAAGGAAGCGAAGTCTATAGAGCTTTTCGATAGAAGAATTAAATTTTTGATTGAAGGAGATTCAAATGAAAATTTATTTTACAAAGAATACTTAGCATGTCTTCTATCTTATTCTGCAATGAGTATTCCAGAGATTGCAGATGATTATTACCAAATTGATGATGCTGGTAGAACAGGATATGCCTGGACATATGGCCCTTTTGAGTTATGGGATAATTTAGGACTTGACAATGGAATTAATCTTTTAGAATCTTGTGGAGAAAAAATTCCAGAATGGATTCATGAAATGAAAAAAAGCGGAGGTGATGTGTTCTATAAGTTTGAAGATGGTAAAAGAAAATATTTTGATTTAAAATCCAAAAAATATATAACCATTCCAAGTTCTGAATCATTTATAATTTTAGATGCATTTAGGTCAAACAATATTTTTAAAAATTCAGAATGTACTCTACATGATATAGGAGATGGGGTAATTTGTATTGAATTTCAAAGCAAAGCAGGTGCTATTGGAACAGGTATAGGAGAAGGAATAAGTAAAGCGATTGACATAGCAGAAAGTGATGGTTGGAATGGAATTGTTATTGGTCATAATAATAAACAGTTTTCTGTTGGTGCTAACATAATGAATATGGGGATGGCGGCTATGCAAAAAAAATATGATGATGTTGAGAAATTTCTAGTAGGATTTCAAAATATATTGATGAAAATGAAAACATCTAAAATTCCTGTCGTAGCTTCAACTCAAGGATTTGTATTAGGCGGTGGTTTGGAAGTAGTAATTCATTGTGATGCAGGAATATTTGCTTCAGAGTCATATATAGGACTCCCTGAAGCAGGAATAGGATTACTCCCTGCAGGTGGAGGTACAAAAGAGATGGCAATGAGAGCATCTAATTCTTTTAAAACAGGAGATGTTAAAATGCCAACATTAATAGAACATTTTAGATCTATCGCTACAGCTTCAGTTTCAACATCTGCCCACGAAGCATTTGATATTAATTATCTTCAGAAAACAAGAGATACTGTATGTATGAATCAAATGAGAAATATAGAAATGGCTAAACAAAAAGCATTACAATTATCAGTAGGATATATTCCTCCATCTTTAAACCAACATATTGAAGTTCTTGGTAGAGCTGGCCTTTCAACTCTTTATTCTGCAATTAATGAATTTAAGCTAGGAGGCTATATGTCTGATTATGATGTTGAAGTCTCAAGAAAAATAGCTTATGTTATATGTGGTGGAGATCTAACAAGTTATCAACTTGTAAGTGAAGAATATTTGTTTGACCTTGAGAGAGAAAACTTTATGAGTCTTCTTGGTAATCAAAAAACTTTGGATAGAATCCAATACATGTTAATGAATAAAAAACCTTTAAGAAATTAATTATGGAAGCATATATAGTAGCTGGATATAGATCAGCAATAGGAAGAGCAAAAAGGGGAGGCTTTAAAAATTACAGAACTGATGATTTGGCCGTTGATGTTATAAAACATCTTGCGACACAAGTTCCAGAACTTGATACTACCAAAGTTGATGATGTAATTGTTGGTTGTGCAAATCCTGAAGGTGAACAGGGATTACAAGTTGCAAGACTAATTTCTGCAAGAGCCCTTGGAAAAGAGGTTCCAGGTGTTACAATTAATAGATACTGTGCCTCTGGTCTCGAAGCAATATCAATGGCAGTTAGTAAGGTTAAAGCTGGATTTGGACATATTTTTGTTGCAGGTGGAATAGAAAGTATGAGCTTAATTCCAATGACTGGTTATAAATTAGCTCCAAGTTACAAAGCAAACTTAGACAACATGAATTATCATGTTGGAATGGGTCAAACAGCTGAAGCTGTAGCGGAAAAGTATAATATATCACGAGAAGCTTCAGATCAATTTTCATTGGAGTCTCATACTAAAGCAGCTAATGCAATTGATAAGGGCCACTTTAAAGATGAGATTGTTCCTGTTACTGTTGAGGAAGTATTTGTAGAAAACGGAAAAAGAGTTTCTAAATCACATGTTGTAGATACGGATGAAGGCGTTAGGAGAGACACTACTCTTGAAGCTTTATCAAAACTTAGGCCTGCATTTAAAATGGGAGGTATTGTTACTGCTGGGAACTCATCTCAGACTTCAGATGGTGCTGCTTTTGTTTTAATAATGAGTGAAGAAATGGTTAAACAATTAGGGGTTAAACCAATTGCTAGAATGGTTACTTGTACATCAGGAGGTGTTGATCCTTTATATATGGGTATTGGACCTGTTGAAGCTATCCCAAAAGCACTAGATCAAGCTGGCTTAAAACTATCTGATATTCAACAGACAGAATTAAATGAGGCTTTTGCTTGTCAAGCTTTAGCTGTTATTCAAGAGGCTGGTTTAGATTCTAGCACGGTTAATGTTAATGGAGGAGCCATAGCATTAGGTCATCCTCTAGGGTGTACTGGAGCTAAATTAACAATTCAACTTCTAAATGAAATGAAAAGAAGAGATCAAAAGTATGGAATGGTTACTGCTTGTGTTGGAGGAGGTCAAGGAATAGCAGGAATTTTTGAAAGACTTTAAGTTTTCTTTATTACATAGGTTACTATTCCCCATACTATAAGTTCATTCTCCTCAGTTATTTTAATTGGACTATATTTTTTGTTTTCTGGTACTAGGTATACATGATCTTTTTCAATTTTTACTCTTTTAACAGTAAACTCACCATTTAGATAACATACAGCTATTTTATTATTCTTTACCTCTTCGCTTCTGTCAATTACTAAAATATCACCATCATTTAATCCAGCATCTTTCATTGATTCTCCTGATACTTTTGCATAAAATGTAGCCTCTTTATTTTTTACTAAAACTTTTTCAATACTAATTCTTGATTCCTCAAAATCACTTGCTGGTGATGGAAATCCTGCCGATATACCATCTTTAATAAAAATATTACTAGAAGATTTCTTATTGTCTGGTTTAAATATTTGAATCTTATTTTTCTTAATCATGATACTATTAGAATCTCTTCGATATTAGTTGTGTAATTTCTAGATAAATTTTGTCTATTCATTTTCCATATTCTTTTTTGATCTTGACTTGCAAGTCTGACTTTATATAGACCATACTTATTATCAATACTATCTACACTTTCCATTAATTTTTTATGCTTCTCAGTATTTTTCTCAAAAAAACTAACCTGATGACTAGATTCAGGGGTTAATCCCATAAGAACTATACCGGCTTTTTTATATGACTTACCTTTATGGTAGATTTTCTTCAAAAGTTTTATTGCAAATTTACTGATCTCAATACTTGAGTTTGTAGAAAATGGTAAAGTCCCAGTAAGACTAAAATGATAGTTATCATTATTCTCTTTAAATGGATTACTGCGTATATATACATAGATCATATTACACTCACTATTTTGTGTTCTTAATTTTTTAGAGGCAACAACAGCAAAGGTTGTAATTCTTTCTATTAAGTCATCAATTGATGAAATTTCAGCTTCAAAACTTCTAGTGGTGGCTATAGATTTCTTATTATTTTTTTCTTCTACAATATCTAAGGTTGGAACACCTTCAAGCTCTTTTTTTAATTTTAATCCAAGGATACTCATATTTTTTTTAACCCACCGATCAGGAAGATTTATAAAATCAAAACCAGATTTTACACCAATATTTAATAGTTTTTTTTCATTCTGAAACCCAATACCCCAAATATCCTTAATATTTATATTCTTCAGAGATTTGATGTGTTTACTATTGTTATTGATTGAATAAAAACTATTAGTCTCATTAGAGTATTTTTTTGCAATCCTATTTGCAACTTTTGCTAGTGATTTTGTCTTTGCAAGTCCTATTGATATTGGTATACCTGTCCACTTCATGACAGTTTCTATTATCTCTCTACATTTCTGATCAATTGTATCCTCTGAGAATCCATCAAACTTTAAAAACGCTTCATCAATACTATATATCTCAACATCTGGTACAAATCGAGATATAATAGACATTACTCTATTGCTCATATCCCCATATAATTTAAAATTAGAAGAAAAGACCTCAACTTTATTTTCTTCAAATATTTTTTTGTATTTGAATGCAGGAGCTCCCATTGGGATTCCAAGGGATTTTGCCTCATTACTGCGGGCTATAACACAACCATCATTATTAGATAGTACAACAATAGGCTTGTCGATTAAGTTAGGCTGGAATACCCTTTCACAAGAGGCATAAAAATTATTACAGTCAATAAGAGCAAACATTGTACAAAAATCTAAAAAATATTAAAATACATTAAAAACAAGTTGTAATTTTATTAACTAAATAGCCTATTATGGATAAGTTCTCTTTTCTCAATTCAGCTCATACGAGTCATTTTGCAGAAATGTATGATCAATATTTGCAATCTCCAGATAGTTTAGAGCCAAGTTGGAAGGCTTTTTTTCAAGGTTTTGATTTTGGAATGGAGACTTCAAGTGTAACATTTGAAGAAAAGAAGTTTCAAGTTCCTGAGAATATAAAAAAGGAGCTTCAAGTTGTTAATTTAATTGATGCGTACAGAAAAAGAGGACATTTATTTACAATTACAAATCCAGTTAGAGAAAGAAGAAAATATTCTCCAACACTTGATATACAAAATTTTGGTCTTCAAGAAACAGATTTAGAATTAGTCTTTAGCGCAGGAGAAATTGTAGGTTTAGGTCCAGATAAGTTAAAAAATATAATTAAACATTTAACTAAGATCTATTGTACATCTATTGGTGTTGAGTACATGTATATTAGAGATCCTGAAAGAGTTAAATGGATACAAAATAAAATTAATATTAATGGAAATCATCCTAATTTTTCAAAAGATCAAAAACTTAGTATTTTAAATAAACTTAATCAAGCTCACACATTTGAAAATTTTCTTCAAAAAAAATATGTTGGGCAAAAAAGATTTTCTTTAGAGGGAGGTGAATCGCTTATCCCAGCAGTTGATTTTTTAATCCAAATGGCTGCTGAAAAAGGAATTTCCGACGTTGTTATGGGAATGTCTCATAGAGGAAGGTTAAATACTCTAGCCAATATTTTTGGAAAATCAACTAACGAGATTTTTGCGGAATTTGAAGGTAAAGATTATGAAGAAGATATTTTTGATGGAGATGTAAAGTATCATTTGGGATGGACTTCAAAAAGAGAAACTGATAGTGGGGCTAAAATAAATTTAAACTTGGCTCCAAACCCCTCACATCTCGAATCTGTTGTGCCAGTAGTTCAAGGAATTACAAGAGCTAAAATTGAAAATGAACTTGATAATAAACCAAATAAGATACTACCAATAATTGTTCATGGGGATGCCGCTATAGCTGCACAAGGAGTAGTTTATGAAGTTGTGCAAATGTCAAAACTTAAAGGTTATTCAACGGGTGGAACTATTCACATTATCGTAAATAACCAAATTGGATTTACTACAAATTATCTTGATGGTAGGTCAAGTACATATTGTTCAGATGTAGGAAAAGTTACTTTATGTCCAGTTCTTCATGTTAATTCTGATGATGTAGAAGCAGTTGTTCATGCTGTTTCTTTTGCTCTTGATTATAGAATAGAGTATGGAAAAGATATATTTATTGACCTTTTAGGTTATAGAAAGTATGGGCATAATGAAGGAGATGAGCCAAGATTTACTCAACCTAAGTTATATGAGTTGATTTCATCTCATTTAAATCCAAGGGATATTTATTCAAATGAATTAATTAATCAGGGAATAACAAATCAAGATTATATTACAAAAATTGAGTTAGAGTATTCTGAGTCTTTAGAAACTGAACTGGTTGAAACTAAGAAGAAAAAGAAAACAAAAATCACTCCTTTTATGCAGAAAGTTTGGAAAGACTATAAAAGAGTTGATGAGAAGGTTATGAAAAAAGATTTTGTAACAAAGTTCTCTAAAGAAAAACTTTTAGAAGTTGCGAAATCAATTACTGAACTTCCTAAAAATTCAGGATTCTTAAAAAAAGTATATAAGCTTTTTGAAAACAGGAGAAAAATGCTTTTTGATGAAAATAAAGTTGATTGGGCACTTGCAGAACTCTTGGCATATGGGACACTTTTATCAGATGGTTTTAATGTTAGGGTTTCAGGTCAAGATGTCGAGAGAGGGACATTTTCTCATAGGCATGCAGTTTTAAAATCAGAAGATTTTGAAGAAGAGTACCTGCCCTTAAATTCAATTGATTTAAAAGATAAGGGTGAGTTTAAAATATATAATTCTCTTTTATCTGAGTATGGGGTTTTAGGTTTTGATTATGGATTTGCACTTGCTAGTCCAAAATCTTTAACAATTTGGGAAGCTCAATTTGGTGATTTTTCAAATGGAGCTCAAATAATCATTGATCAATATATATCATCTGCAGAGGATAAATGGAAACTTCAAAATGGCATAGTTTTATATCTACCTCATGGATATGAAGGTCAGGGGGCAGAGCATTCATCTGCAAGAATTGAGAGATATCTTCAATTGTGTGCTAAGGATAATATGTATGCTGCTAACTGTACAACACCTTCAAATTTATTTCATATTTTAAGAAGGCAAATGGTTGCTAGTTTTAGAAAACCACTTATATTATTTACTCCAAAAAGTTTATTGAGACATCCTGAGGTTGTCTCTAACACAGATGATTTAATTACAGGGAAATTTGAAACAGTTATATCAGATTATGAGGTTAATCCAAAAGATGTTTCATCTGTAGTATTTTGCTCAGGAAAATTCTATTTTGATTTGTTAAAATTCAGAAGAGAGAAAAATATTAAAAATGTCGCCCTTATTCGATTAGAACAATTGTTTCCTTTACCAATTCAAGAAATTGATCTAGAATTAAAAAAGTTTTCAAAAGCAACTGATTTTGTATGGGCTCAAGAAGAACCTAGAAATATGGGAGTTTGGAGTCATTTTTTAATGCATTATCCTAATGCTAATAAATTTAGACCTGCTAGTCGTAAACCTTATGGTTCAACTGCAGCAGGAAGCTATACTAGATTTGAAAGAAGACATAATCAGGTTATTGAATATGTTTTTGATAAACAAAAAGATAACTTCAGAAAATAATCTTTTAAATTGATTAATTTTGGTACAACCTTTAAATTAGAAAAATAAATTATGGTCCATGAAATGAAAATCCCATCTCCTGGAGAATCTATAACGGAAGTCGAGATTTCCCAATGGTTGGTATCTGAGGGAGATATTGTTTCTCAGGATCAGACAATTGCTGAACTTGATTCCGATAAAGCTACTTTAGATTTACCTGCTGAAACTGCTGGAAAAATTTCTTTAAAAGCTGAGGAGGGAGATACCATATCTGTAGGCGAGGTTGTTTGTGTTATTGATACTTCTTTTGCTACAGAAGAAAATTTACATAAAGGAAATAAAAAAGAATCATCATCGAATGTTGAAAAAGAAGAGACAGTAAAATCAAATTCTGAAGAAGTCACAGCTACACCTTTAGCAAAAAATATTGCCAAAGAAGCAGGGGTTAATTTAAATCAAATAAGTTCAAAGGGAGAGAAGATCACCAAGGAAGATGTATTAAAAGCTGTTCCAGCAATGGGATCAGTAAATGATGATAACAGATCAGAAACTAGAGAAAAACTATCTGTATTAAGGAGAAAAGTATCAGAAAGATTAGTTTCTGTTAAGAATGAAACCGCAATGCTAACGACATTTAATGAAGCTGATTTGTCCCAGATTTTTGATTTAAGAAAAAAATATAAAGATATCTTTTCTACTAAACATGGAGTAAGTCTTGGTTTTATGAGCTTTTTTACAAAAGCAGTTACGAGGGCTCTTCAGCTCTATCCTGATGTGAATTCTATGATTGATGGAGATTATAAAGTTTCATACAATTATTCAGATATAAGTATTGCTGTTTCAGGACCAAAAGGTTTAATGACTCCCGTTCTTAGAAATGCTCAGAATCTATCTTTTGCATCTATCGAACAAGAAATAAAAAGACTTGCAGATTTGGTTAGGGACAAATCAATTACAGTTGATGAGTTAACAGGAGGGACATTTACTATTTCAAATGGAGGAGTTTTTGGATCAATGTTATCAACTCCAATTATTAACCCTCCGCAATCTGGAATTCTAGGAATGCATAATATAATTAATAGGCCAGTCGCTATTGGTGAAAAAATTGAAATAAGACCAATGATGTATCTAGCTTTATCCTATGATCATAGGATAATTGATGGGAATCAATCAGTAGGGTTCTTAATTGCTGTTAAAGAAGGTGTAGAAGATCCAATAAATCTTCTTATGGATGGTAATATTGAAAAATCTTTAGCAATCTAATAAATTGATTGATACTCACACACATCTATATTTAAAACAATTTAATGAAGACATTGATGATGTAATATCTAGGGCATTAGCTGTTGGTGTGAATAGATTCTACATGCCTTCGATAAATTCATCATATAATAAAAGCATGCTCCAGTTAATGTCTAAATATCCAAAAAATATTTTTTGTATGATAGGTCTTCATCCTTGTTATGTAGATGATGATTATAAAAAAGAGCTTGATTTTGTTAAAGATGAAATAGAAAGGAATAAATATTATGCAATTGGAGAAATAGGAATTGATCTTTATCATGAAAAAAAGTTTTTGAGACAACAGATAATAGCTTTTGAAGAGCAAATTAATTTGGCAATAACTTATGATTTGCCAATTGTGATTCATTGTAGGGAATCATTTAATGAAATTTATGATGTTTTGAAAAATTTTAAATCTAAAAATATAAGAGGGATTTTTCATTGCTTCTCAGGCTCTATTAAGGAAGCAAATAAAATAATAGATCTAAACTTTAGTCTTGGAATAGGAGGTGTTGTGACTTTTAAAAATGGCAAGATATCAGAATTTTTAAATCAAGTTCCTATTGAGAAAATTGTGTTGGAAACCGACTCACCATATCTTGCCCCTGTGCCTTATAGGGGCAAAAGAAATGAAAGCTCTTATATTCAATTAGTTGCTAATAAAATTGCTGAAATATATAATGTTGACTTAGATTATGTTAGTGAAGTTACAGATAAGAATGCACTAGATATTTTTGGAAGTTGATATTAATAATCAAGAGAGGTGGCCGAGTGGTTTAAGGCGCGCGCTTGGAAAGCGTGTATTCTGAGAAATTGGAATCGAGGGTTCGAATCCCTTCCTCTCTGCTAACTCATATCCCAACTTATAATCCATAGGATTGTTGTATTGAATGGGATTGTTATCAACTCCAACTTCTAACTTAAATCCCATCCCCCTTTATTCTAAATTCTATTTCCTTTTCACTAAGAAATCCTTTTTTTTACATTAACTCTCATTCTTACTCGATACTTATTGCAAGAGATTTAATTTCATTCCCATATGACTATCTCTGAATCCTAATGCTCTATAAAACTCTATTGCATCAGGTCTCTGTTTATCAGTCGTTAATTGAACCAAATGGGCCCCCTTATCTATACTTCTTTTAATTGCCCATTTGAATATCCTTTTCCCAAAACCCTTTCCTCTAAATTTATTTTGAATTCT
>Ga0206679_10003544_pt1 | contig 11941 bp, 12 predicted proteins | sample M110012015metaG_FD_155464 | JGI IMG/M metagenome (GOLD analysis project Ga0206679, IMG submission 155464) | Ammonia-oxidizing marine archaeal communities from Monterey Bay, California, United States - M1 100m 12015 | ecosystem: Environmental > Aquatic > Marine > Intertidal zone | place: USA... | reverse complement strand
TATAGATTCAACTCTTTAGAAAGCTTCAATTCTTTATCTGTTACTATTCGAATTGGGTTCTTTCCAACAACTTCCCTAGTAGTTAAAGAAGGGTTGTCCTTTTCTGCAGTAATTCTGCCCACTAAAATAGCATCTTCTTCTGATCTCCATTGGTGTACTAATTTTTTAGATTCACTAGAAGTCATCCAAAAAGGTGCTATTTGATTTTTAGGAGCAATAAAACCATCTTGGCTTTCTGCCCATTTCAGGACAATATAGGGTCTTTTCTTTTCATGAAAAGTAAAGAATTTCTTGTTTAGTTCTCTGCTTTCTTTTTCCAATACACCAACCACAACTTCAATTCCTGCTTTTTGCATTTTTTCTATTCCTTTTCCTGAAACCTCAGAGAAAGTATCTACACAGCCAATAACTACTTTTGGTATTTTATGTTCAACTATTAGGTTAGAACAAGGGGGTGTTTTTCCAAAATGGGCACAAGGTTCCAGGTTAACATAAAGGGTAGATTTAGCAAGTAAACTTTTGTCTTTTACACTAGCAATTGCATTTACTTCAGCATGTGCTTTTCCATACTTTTCATGATAGCCTTCCCCAATTATATTACCTTCATAAACAATAACACAGCCCACCATAGGGTTTGGAGATACAGAGCCCATTGCTTTGCTGGCCAACTCAATACATCTTTTCATGAAAATCTCCCCATTTTGCATGGCTCAAAAATAGCCAAATTATTACATTTGTCCTGTGGAAAAAGTCAGCAATATTATACCGTATTTTATTAAGCAACTCAGTGGCATTGCTATTGAGCGTGAAATCATTTCTTGGGCGTACATAAGTATTGAGTACTGTTTAGGCTATAATCGTTCGGATTGTATTATTCATTCGGATAAGGATATTACAAGAGAAATATCAGATAAAATAAAGCAGATTATTTCGGATTTGAAAACCATAAAACCACTCCAATACATCTTAGGCGAAACTGAGTTTTACGGATTAAAATTCAAAGTAAATGAACATACTTTAATTCCAAGACCAGAAACGGAAGAGTTAGTGGATTGGGTATTGAAAGAAGAATTTTCTTCAGCACTAGATATAGGAACGGGTAGTGGTTGCATTCCAATTGTACTCGCTAAACATACTAAGGCTATAGTTTCTGCTATTGATGTATCAGAAGGTGCTTTAATAGTTGCTAAAGAAAATGCAAAAATAAATGGAGTAGAAATTAACTTTTTACAGCAAGATATTTTAACAACAACTGCTTTGCAAAAAGCAGATATAATTGTAAGTAATCCTCCTTATGTACTAGATAAGGAAAAAGAATTAATGCTTGATAATGTTTTGGATAACGAACCACATTTAGCCCTTTTTGTCCCTAATGATAATCCTTTATTATTTTATAAAAAGATAGCAGAACTTGCTTTTGTGAGTTTGCCAGAAAACGGATTGTTATTTTTTGAAATTAATGAGCGATTCGGAAAGGAAACAATAGAGATGCTAACCAAAATTGGTTTTGTTGATATTGAGTTGAAAAAAGACATAAACGATAAGGATAGAATGCTAAAAGCCACAAAGAATTAGTTATTTTTGAGTATCAAAAAAACAAAATAAGAGATGATTACAAAAGAAGAGGTTTTAGCATTTCAAGATAAGTGGGGAAATGGGATAATAAGTATGAGTAAGACCTTTAAAAATGGTGATGATTATGCATCAGAGGCAAAAGATTTTATAAGTAAATTATATGCTTATGAAACGGAAGAGGTGCTTTTTAAACCAACTCTTGCTGCAGATGCTCAGTTCCGATTAGATAATGTTGCCGCACTATCCTATTTTGTTGGAGGGAACTCTAATTTTGCAGAAGATAGTGGTTTTGCAATTAAAGGTTGGAATGCTGTAAGGTGGGAAAATGCAGGAATCAAAATTACCCATGATTGTGCAATCTGTATGGGTAATTACTATTTTAGTATGGAAAATGAAGCAGATTTAAAGGTAGAATATTCCATAGTGCTAAAAAAGATTAATGGAACTTTAAAAATGATTTTACACGACTCACATCTTCCTTATCAAAAATAGATGCATGAAAAGGAAAGAATAGTATTCCTCAGAAAGGAATTGGCCGATCATAATCATTCGTATTATGTGTTGGATACTCCTTTAATTTCTGATTTTGAGTTTGATAAATTGTTGGCTGAATTACAAAAATTAGAAGATAATAATCCTGATTTATTTGATGAAAATTCTCCAACTCAAAGGGTAGGTGGTGCTGTGCTAGATGGTTTTAAAACCATTAAGCATAAGTACAGAATGCTTTCTTTGGGGAATACGTATTCTGCTGAGGATTTACACGATTTTAACACAAGGTTACATAAACTTACAGATGATAGTTTTGAATATATCTGTGAACTGAAATATGATGGCGTTTCTATTAGTTTAACGTATGAAAATGGAGTATTAGTACAAGCATTGACTAGAGGAGATGGTACGCAAGGAGATGATGTAACTGCTAATGTAAAAACAATCAAAAGCATTCCTTTAAAACTCAAAGGAAATTATCCCGAAAAATTTGAAATTAGAGGAGAGATATTTTTACCCATAGCAGGTTTGGAAAGAATGAATGAAGTAAGGATTGAAGAGGGTTTAGAGTCTTATGCCAACCCAAGAAATACAGCCTCAGGTAGTTTAAAGTTACTAGATACAAAGGAAGTTGCTAAACGCCCTTTAGATTGTTATTTGTATTATTTATTGGGCGATACTTTACCAAGTAATAATCACTATGAAAACTTGCAGAAAGCAAAAGAGTGGGGCTTTAAAATTCCATCTGAAATTGAGAAACATAATACTATTGATGATGTATTGAAGTTCATTAATAAATGGGATGCAAAACGACATGATTTACCCTATGAAATTGATGGTATTGTTATTAAAGTAAATAACATTGATTTGCAAGAGGAAATGGGTTTCACAGCCAAGTCACCAAGATGGGCAATATCTTATAAGTTTAAAGCAGAACAAGTTTCAACAATCTTAAATGAAATTACTTATCAAGTGGGGCGTACAGGTGCAATTACTCCTGTTGCCAACTTGGAACCTGTGCAATTGGCGGGTACAACCGTAAAACGTGCATCACTACATAATGCCGATCAAATTGCAAAACTAGATATCCGTGAAGGCGATAAAGTTTTTGTAGAAAAAGGAGGGGAAATTATTCCAAAAGTAGTGGGAGTGGAACTAAAGGATAGAGATTTATTTTCTGTACCTACTAAGTACATTACATATTGCCCGTCCTGTACTGCTGAGTTGGTGCGTAAAGAAGGAGATGCAAAGCATTTTTGTCCTAATAAGGAAAACTGCCCCCCACAGATAAAAGGGAAGTTTGAGCATTTTATCAGCCGTAAGGCAATGAATATTGATGGGCTTGGTGGGGAAACTATTGAACTTTTAATTCAAGAGGGGTTAATTTCAGAAATTTCTGATTTATATCTTTTGAAAAAAGAAGATGTATTGCCTTTAGAGAGAATGGCAGAAAAATCAGTAAATAATCTTTTACTAGGAATAGAAACTTCAAAAAAAATTCCTTTTGAAAGGGTCTTATTCGGACTTGGAATAAGATATGTTGGAGAGACAGTAGCAAAAGTATTGGCTAAGCATTTTAGAACTATTGAAAATATTATTAGTGCTGACATGGAAACTTTAATTGCAGTAGATGAAATTGGTGATAAGATTGCTGAGAGTGTTATTGCTCATTTTTCAGTTCAAAAAAATATAGATTTGATTACTGCCCTTAAAAATTCAGGATTACAATTTGTGTCTGCAATTGAAGATACTACAAAATCAGAACACTTAAGAGGAATGAAAATTGTTGTTTCAGGAGTGTTTGAAAAATACAGTAGGGCTGAACTTAAAAAAATGATAGAAGAACACGGAGGAAAAAATATAGGTTCTATTTCAAAAAGCACTACTTTTGTTTTAGCAGGAGATAACATGGGTCCAAGTAAAAAGGAGAGAGCGGAAACCTTAGGGGTTCCCCTAGTAAATGAAAATGAATTTTTAGCAAAAATTAGTTAATGCAATTTATAGAAAATACAAAACAAAAAATTGGGCAATGGGTTTTTCAGAGAGATTTGAAAACCAATAAACGCTTAAAAGAAGTTTGTAATTTGGAGGTTGCAAAATCAGTAGGAATATTATATGATGCTACTTCAGAAGCACAAATTAAGCAGGTGAAACCTTTTGTGGATTACTTTTTTAATTTGAAGAAGGATGTCAAGGCATTAGGCTATGTGAATTCAAAGCAATTATCCTTTCACCATACACCAAAACTACAATACGATTTCTTTTATCAGAAGGACCTAAATTGGTACTATAAACCACAGAATTACATCATTGATAATTTTGTAAAAAAGGAGTATGATATTTTGATTAATTTATGTGATAGTAGCTGTATTCCTATCAAATATTTAGTGGCAAGTTCAATTGCACATTTTAAGATAGGGAAGCATGAAGAAGGTTATGAAATTTATGATTTAATGATTGCCCTGAAAGAAGATAAAAGCATGGAAAAACTTATGCATGAAATAAAGCATTACATCAATTTAATAAATAAGTAATATGGATAAAATTAAAGGAACAGGAGTGGCGCTTATTACGCCTTTTAATGAAGATTTGAGTGTAGATTATATTGGTCTTGAAAAGTTAATCAATCATCAAATTGAAGGTGGAATTGATTATTTAGTTTTGATGGGAACAACTGGTGAAAGTGCCGTTTTATCAAAGTCAGAAAAGCAAGAGGTAATTGCATTTTGCAAGAAAATAAATGATGGTAGATTGCCTATCGTACTAGGGATTGGTGGAAATAATACTTTAGCCTTGGTTGAAGAAATTAAGACTACTGATTTTACAGGAGTTGATGCTGTGCTTTCTGTTTCTCCTTGTTATAATAAACCTACTCAAGAGGGGATTTATCAGCATTATAAAATGATTGCAGATGTTTGTCCTTTACCGATTGTATTGTACAATGTTCCTGGGCGTACCGCTAGTAATATGGAGGTGGAAACTACTTTGCGTTTAGCAAATGATTTTGAAAATATTGTGGCAGTAAAGGAGGCATCAGGGGATATGGATCAAATAATGAAAATATTAAAAGATAAGCCAGCTGACTTTGTTGTTCTTTCAGGAGATGATGGCCTTACTTTACCTATGATTTATATGGGGGCAGAGGGTGTAATTTCAGTTATTGGTCAGTCGCATCCAAAACAATATTCTGATATGGTTTCTTTTGGGATGTCAGGAAATAAGCAAATTGCCAATCAATTGCATTATAAATTATATGATTTTTACGGACCACTTTATGCAGAGGGAAATCCTGCAGGAGTAAAAGCATGTTTGGAATTATTGGGAATTTGTAAATCAGTTGTTCGTCCGCCACTAGTTGGAGCGAGTGATGCAATAAAAAATGAACTTAAAAGTTTGATGAAGTAATGAAAAACCTAATCCTATTAATTATGACACTATTTACCTTTACTACTAGTAATGCACAGGAATCAATTTATGATGTAGCGATCAATGATATTAGTGGTAATCCTATTGATTTGAATAAATTCAAAGGCAAGCATATCTTGTTTGTTAATGTGGCTTCAGAGTGTGGTTTTACGCCACAATATGCAGGGTTGGAAGAGTTGCATCAGCAATTTAAAGAGGGTTTAGTTTTAATTGGCTTACCTTGTAATCAGTTTGGAGGACAAGAGAAAGGAACTGAAAAAGAGATTCAGCAGTTTTGTACTAAAAACTTTGGCGTTAGTTTTTTATTAACCGAGAAAATTGAGGTAAAAGGAGAAGGGAAGCATCCACTTTATAGCTGGTTAACGGATAAAAAGAAAAACGGAAAATCAAGTTCTTCAGTAAAATGGAATTTTCAGAAATATGTAGTGGATGAAAAAGGAGAATTTGTAAACTACTTTTATTCGACAACAAAACCAATGAGCCCAAAAATCACTTCAATACTAAAGCAATAAATTCAAATTATTGCAGTTTACTAGATATAAAAATAATTTAGGAATATCCAATTATACCATTTATCTTTGCCCCATTAAAATTATGATGAGAAAAATAACAACTATACTATTACTTGCCTTAGTGCTTAATTCTTGCGGAGAATATCAGAAAGTACTAAAGAGTGATGATTACAACTATAAGTACACCAAAGCGGTGGCCTATTATGAAGCGGAAGATTTCAATAGAGCAATGCCTTTATTCAATGAATTATCTACTGTGCTTAGGGGTACTTCAAGAATGCAAGAGGTAAGTTATTATTTTGCATATTGTCATTATTCTGCTAGTGATAATTTAATGGCGGCTTATTTATTTAAGAATTATACTCAAAATTACCCAAACAGCAAGCACACTGAAGAATGTGCTTATATGGCTGCTTATTGTTATTATTTGGAAGCACCTAATTTTTCGCTTGATGCAACTAATAATTATAAGGCAATAAAGGAATTGCAAGCTTTTGTCAATAAATATCCTGCTAGTGAAAGAGTAGAAGAGTGTAATACTTTATTAGATGAGTTGAGAGGGATTTTATCTAAAAAGGCATTTGAAAATGCAAAACAATATTTTACTACTGAAAATTACAAATCAGCAATTATTGCATTGGACAATGTATTGATTGATTTTCCATCTTATACAAATAGGGAAGAAGTACATTACTTAATTGTAAAATCTTCTTATTTATTAGCAATTAATAGTATCAGTACTAAGGTTGAGGATAGGTTAAAATCAACTTTAGATGCTTACGAGCAATTTAAACACAACTACCCTGAAAGTAATTATATTAAGGGATTAGAAAATACATATAAAAAAACGAATCAAACTTTAACTGAATTAAAAGAAAACAAAGATGAAATTTAAAAACACAGGCGCTCAAAAATCTACTATTACTAGAGATGTAAATGATTTTGTAGCAAAAACAGATAACATTTTTAAGGCTGTATCAGTAATGGCTAAAAGATCATCTCAGGTAAATGAAAAAATGAAAGAGGAGTTAATGTCAAAATTAGAAGAGTTTGCATTAACACAAGAACAATTGGATGAAGTTTTTGAAAACCAAGAGCAAATTGCAGTTTCAAAATTTTATGAAAGTTTACCAAAACCTTGGGCTATAGCAATGAAGGAATTGTTGAATGATGAAATCTATATGCGTGATGCTGATACTGAGGCAGAAGAAGATGCGGAGGATTCAAATAAAGATGCTTAAAGGAAAGAAAGTATTATTGGGTGTAACCGCTAGTATTGCAGCTTACAAAACAGCTGAACTAGTACGCCTATTTAAAAAAGCAGGAGCTTCAGTTCGAGTTATTCAAACTGAGGCTTCTTTGGATTTTGTGGCTTCTCTAACTTTGGCTACTTTATCCGAAAACCCTGTATTAACCAAAATGGTGGATGCTGATAGTGGTGAATGGAGTAATCATGTTGAATTAGGATTATGGGCTGATATTATGGTAATAGCACCATTAACGGCTAATACTATGGCAAAAATGAAATCTGGGGAATGTGATAACTTGCTTTTAGCAACTTATCTGTCAGCTAAATGTCCTGTTTATTTTGCTCCTGCAATGGATTTGGATATGTATAAGCACCCTTCTACAAAAGCCAATATTACTACATTACAAGAATATGGAAATATTCTTATTCCTTCAGGATTTGGGGAATTAGCGAGTGGCTTGGTAGGAGAGGGGAGAATGGCTGAGCCATCTGAAATTATTGACTTAATTACTGCTGAGCTAAATAAGGACTTGCTTTTAACAAATAAAAAAGTATTGATAACGGCTGGTCCAACACATGAGCCTATTGATCCTGTTCGTTTTATTGGGAATCGTTCTTCAGGTAAAATGGGAATTGCACTTGCGCTTGAAGCTGCAAATCAAGGCGCAAAAGTTGATTTAATTTTAGGCCCTACAAGTTTAGATTGCAAACATGCAAATATTACTACTTATAAGATTGAAACTGCTGGCCAAATGTATAGCAAAGTAGATGCTCTCTTTTCTAATTCAGATATTTCAATTTTTGCAGCTGCAGTGGCTGATTATTCACCTGAGGTTGTAGCTGAAAATAAGATTAAAAAATCAGGTTTAGATTTAAGTATTTCTTTGTCAAAAACAACTGATATCCTAGCAGAAATGGGGGCTAAGAAGAAAGATAAACAATTTGTTGTTGGGTTTGCTTTGGAAACTGAAAATGAACTTGAAAATGCAAAATCAAAACTAGGTCGTAAAAACTTAGATATGATAGTGTTGAATTCTTTGAAGAATAAAGGGGCTGGTTTTCAGCATAACACTAATAAAATTACTATTATTGACAAAGCCAATAATATCACTGATTTTGAGTTAAAAGATAAGAGTGAGGTAGCTAAAGATATTATTAATAAAATTATTGAATTAAGTTAATGAAGAAAATAGTCATTTGTTTATTATTAATTGCATTTGTATTTAATGCCAATGCTCAAGAATTGCTCTGTAATGTAAGGGTGAATTCTAGCCAGGTGCAAACAAGTGATAGAAAGGTTTTTCAAACCATGCAGACGGCTATTTATGAGTTTATAAATAATAAAAAATGGACTTCAGCAAACATTCAAAATGAAGAAAGGATTGAATGTACTATCATGATTAATATTAGTAAAAAAATATCTAATGATGAGTTTGAAGGGTCTATACAAATACAAAGTACTCGTCCTATTTATGGAACTTCTTATAAGTCAACTTTGTTTAATTATTTGGATAATAATTTTAGGTTTAAATATTTAGAGTATCAGTCATTAGAGTTTTCTGAAGCAACACATATGTCCAACCTTACTTCAGTTTTAGCATTTTATGTAAATATTATTTTGGGCTTAGATTTTGCTACTTTTTCAGAGGAAGGTGGAAATGAGTATTTTAATGTGGCACAAAAGATTGTGAGTAATGCTCAAAATGCTAGAGAGACAGGTTGGAAGGCTTTTGAAAGTGATAAAAATAGGTATTGGTTAGCACATGATTTAATGGATCAAAGGTATTCTGATTTTCATATGTGTATGTATCGTTACCATAGAACTGGGATGGATAAATTAGCAGAAGAACCTGATGATGCTCGTTTTGAAATTACTGAGGCATTGGAAAGTTTAAAAAGCATATACAGAGAGAATGCTTCTGCTTTTATCCTAAAGATTTTTTTTGATGCTAAATCAGATGAAATTATAAAAATTTACTCTGAAGCATTCCCAAATGAAAAGGCAAGAATTTCAAAAACATTAATGGAGATTGATCCCTCTCATTCTTCAAAATATCAAGCCATTACTAAGTCATCAGATTCGGGTAAATGATAAAAAGTTTACACATTCAAAATTATGCTTTATTAAAGAATGTAGCTATTAATTTTACTAATGGGTTTACTGTTATATCTGGTGAAACTGGGGCGGGTAAATCAATTATGTTGGATGCTTTATCCCTTCTTTTAGGGAAAAGAGTGGAGCGATTTTCAGAAGGTAAAAATATTCCTAAGAGTATTATTGAAGGGGTGTTTGTAGTTGATAGTTCTAAGCAGCAATTTTTTATAGATAATAATTTAGATTTTGAAGAAGAAACAGTTGTAAGAAGAGAAATAAACCAAAAAGGAAAAAGTAGGGCATTTATCAATGACACTCCTGTATTACTAAATACGTTAACCGCTTTTGGAAAGCAGATTATTGAGATTCATGCTCAACATCAATCGGTATTATTAAAAGATGAAGATGCTCAATTTAAGTTAATTGATCAATTGGCAAAATCAGAAAAAGAATTAGGGGTTTATCAGCAAGAATTAAAAAGATATTCTAGTTTAAAATCAGAGTTGAATACGATAAGAAATTCTGGAAGTTTATCTGCTTCTGAATTGGAGTTTTTGCAGTATCAGTTTGATGAGTTAAATAATGCAAATTTATCAGTTAATGAAAAAGATAATTTAGAACAACAAATCTCTCTTTTAGAGAATGTAGATGGTATTGCATCAGCAATATCAGAGAGTGAAATGCTTTTGAATAATGAACAAGGTATTTTAGCTTCAATCTCAATTATTAAGCGGCAGTTATTGGAGTTTGATTCTTTTGCTGAGTTATCAGATAGACTAGAGAGTGTATTGATAGAAGTAAACGATATTAGTGCGGAATTATCGGATGTAAATAATAAATTAGAGGCTGACCCTGAACAATTATTAATGCTAAATAATCGATTAGATATATTGAACAATCTATTACAGAAACACAGAAAACAGTTTGTTGAAGAATTAATTGATTTTAAAAATGAAATAGAAGAAAAGATTCAAATTTCATCCTCTTTTGATTTGCAACTAGCTGCAAAGGAAAATGAGATTACTAAGCAATTGTCAGTATTGAGAATTACAGCAGAACTACTGACAAAAAAACGGACTAAAGTATTGGCAAAGGTGAGAAAAGAAATTGAATATCATTTGCAGCATTTAGGTATGCCTTATGCTCAGTTTGAAGTTTCTTTAACGGCTATAGATAATTTTCATCAGAATGGAAATACGGATATTGCTTTTCTGTTTTCGGCTAATAAAGGAAGTGCTTTGCAAGAAGTAGCAAAAGTTGCTTCAGGAGGTGAACTTTCTCGCTTAATGTTGGCAATAAAGTACATTACGGCACAATCATCAAAGGTAAATACACTAGTTTTTGATGAAATAGATACGGGAGTAAGTGGTGAAATTGCAAGTTTGATGGGGGATATGATGCTTGAAATTAGCAAAACTAATCAGCTTGTTGCTATATCACATTTACCTCAAATTGCATCCAAAGCAAATACGCATTTAAAGGTAGTAAAATCAATAAATAACACGGGTACAGTTTCGGATGTAATTGTATTAAATAAAGAGCAAAGGATAGAAGAAATTGCAAAGCTTCTAAGTGGTAAAAAATTAACTAAGGCAGCATTTGACAATGCTGTAGAGTTGTTAAATCAATAATTTTATATTTGCAAAATAAATTACACAAAATGACAAACAATATTTTAAAAGGAAAAAGAGGGATTATTTTTGGAGCATTAGATAGTAAATCAATTGCTTGGAAAGTTGCACAACATGCACATGCAGAGGGAGCAAAATTTGTATTGACAAATGCGCCAATTGCTTTACGTATGGGTACAATTAATGAGCTGGCAGAAGAAACGGGATCAATAGTTATTCCTGCTGATGCAACTTCAATGGAGGATTTAAAAGCATTGTATGAAGGTGCAATGGAAGAGTTAGGAGGGAAGATTGACTTTGTATTACATTCTATTGGGATGTCAGTAAATGTGCGTAAAGGAAAGGCTTATTACGAACAGAATCATGACTGGACAATGAAGGGGTATGATGTTTCAGCCTTATCTTTCCATAAAACTATGCAGGCTGCTTGGGAGTTAGATGCTTTAAGCGAGTGGGGCTCGGTAGTTGGTTTGTCTTATATTGCTGCTCAAAGAGTATTTCATACCTATAATGACATGGCGGACAATAAAGCTATGCTAGAGTCAATTGCTAGAAGTTTTGGGTATCACTATGGATTAAGAAGAAATGTAAGAGTAAATACTATCTCTCAATCGCCAACTGATACTACAGCAGGAAGTGGTGTGGCAGGTTTTGATGGTTTTTATAGGTTTGCTAATGATTTATCTCCTTTAGGGAATGCTTCAGCTGATGAGTGTGCAGATTACTGTATTTCTATGTTCTCAGATTATACTAGAAAGGTAACCATGCAAAACCTTTTTCATGATGGAGGATTTTCATTTACAGGAATGAGTGAAACAGCAATGGACACTTATATGAAAGTAATGGAGGACGAGAAGAAAGCAAAGTAATATGCTTTATAAAATAGTTTATTTTATTTTCCAGCTTTTTCCTAGTTTGAAAAAGTGGTTTTGGAAAAAGTGGTACACTGTTTTGGCAAATA
>Ga0206679_10003543_pt1 | contig 11942 bp, 13 predicted proteins | sample M110012015metaG_FD_155464 | JGI IMG/M metagenome (GOLD analysis project Ga0206679, IMG submission 155464) | Ammonia-oxidizing marine archaeal communities from Monterey Bay, California, United States - M1 100m 12015 | ecosystem: Environmental > Aquatic > Marine > Intertidal zone | place: USA... | reverse complement strand
TCTAAAACCTCTTCTTCTTCCAGCTGTCAATGTTGGTGGAAATTCCAAGATAATGATTGGCGCCAGCAACGGACACGATCATAATGCCATAATCAAACTTAATTTTCTTTAATTGAACCCCTAGGCCAAATGAAAACCCAGAAAGACCAGGTCGGTCAATGAGTTTCATCTGTTCACGTCGAAAATAATCAAAGCCAGTACGGAATTCTAATTTGTCAGAGGCCAACAATTCAATGGAATAGGAAAAGTGACTTGCAAGATGTTTACCAAAACCCGGTCGTGGAACTGGAATTGTATCTCCTGATAAGGCGTCAATTGTTGGTTGCAGATTAGGGTTTTCGTATAAGATTTTCCAGTGATTCAAATGATGACCCAATAGTGATATTCTGAAAGGGGCATGTTTTAACTTATAACTCATTCCACTTTGAACTTCAACAGGTAAAGGTGAACGGCTTGATCCTTCATAGGTAAATAGCTGGTATCCAATGTTTTTGATTATAAAGGATGCTGAAAAAGGCTGTTTGGGATGTGTAAATGTGGCACCCATAGTCGCATGAATTCCAAGAGAAGAATACACTTCAAGATGAGATCCTAGCAGGTATATTCCTCCACCAATCTGAATGGTTTTACCAATGGCAGTTCCATAATTCATTCCCAGAGAATAGTCTATTGCTGAAAATTTATTGGTGGGATTTCCCAATTCATCTGTTCCATCAAATCCGCCATAGTTTTGAAATCGAATGACCGGTGAAAATATTCCGACCTTAGTCTTGAAGGCATAACAAAGCATACCAACCTGAACACCGGATGGAAGAAGTGCCTGATTGAGCTGAAATCCTCGGACATGATCTTCATTCAATAATGATGGATTTTCTACTGTCAGGCCAATGTCCTTATCACTAATGCTAATCAGATTGGATCCAAGACCTGCAGATCTGGCAGAATACATGCTGTTAAGAAATGAAAAGCTATTTAATCCAAAATTATAGGTTTGTGAAAACAGGGTATGGGAGAAACACAATAATGTAAGGGTAAATATGGTCTTGAACATAGCGATTAAACGTCTTGCTATAAAATTAATTGCTTTCTTGTAAATATTTCTTTATTTCTTGTTATATTTTGGAATAAATCACGTTATAGAGGTAATTACATAATATAAATGCCTATGCAGAAATCTACTTTTGAATCTGTACTTTTACTGGGAAATCATTCAAATCTATACAAAGAGGAACTTGAGGTGCGTTCAGGCATCAAAGTAAATTCACTTAAATTCAAAAAGAAAAATATTTTTGAAGAAAATACGCCTCATCAGTTTTTATTGAATGACATATCGATTGATTTTAATGGCAATTACTCACTTGATGAGCTTTCATTTGCGTTGTCTATTTTGATTAATCACAATGCATCATTTAAAAACTGCTTGATCATTGGAGATCCAACGGAGCTCTTTTATCAGGCATTTTGTTTTGCTAAAACAAATCAAAACCCTCATCTTATTCGGGAGGAGATGCAATATGAGCCTGGCTTGTCAGAAGATGCGTTTTTATTTATTTATCCCTGTGGTATGGTGGCTTATAATATTCGAAAGGAAATTTCGAGCTTAATTTATTTGCTTAAAAAGTACAAAAGAAATACCTATTTGATCAGGGAAAAAGAGCATACTACTCTGCAGGTATTACAAAATTTGTTAAAGAAAAGAAGATTATCCCGTGATGTTTTTAACTTAGAAGGAAGCGAAATTGAACAATTAATTTCAAACCAGGAGTTTTTCACATCATAATTATAAATGAATTATCGTCTTCATCATTCCTTATACAATGAAATTGTCAATAGGTATGATTCGATGTTCATTAGTGTCATTCGTTCTCATTTTTCCAATAAGGAAGATCAAAAGGACATCTATCAGGAATTTTGCATTCAGCTGTTTTTATTGATTGAAACCCATTATTCCAAAAAGGTTGACCTTCTTCATACTGCTACCTGGCTAAAAGCTGTTGTTTCCAATTTTTGCAAATCGCAATTGCGAAAGAAAAATGCAAAAAAACGAATTAAATTTAGTCCGGACAGCTATATGTCCAGTCATTTAGAACAATTTACGGAAGACTCACTGTTTGATTCACCTCTGTTTGATTTTGGCAAAAGTGTAGATTCCATGGAAATCATGCGCAAAGTACTCAGCTTGCTGTCCAGACAGGATGCCTTGATTCTAAAAATGAAATATTACTATAATAAGCCCTCCTCATACATCTCAAGGAAACTCAATATAACTCATGTTGACGTGAGGATAGGAAGATTAAAGGCACGGATCAAAAAAATTACTGGTATTGATAACATTGAGAAGCTAATTGAGAAATTCGAGGTATAGTTAGAATTCCATATGCCTTTCTTTCTTTTCCTGGTATATATCTTCTATTGTAACCAGTATAGCCGTTTCTTCCACATTTCCAAAGTCCTTATTTACAGCAGTACCAAAGGTTTTCATGCTGTGAGAGAGATTCATGTAGATATTTATCAAGGGTGGTATAAATTCGGATTGTTCTCTAATAAAACTGTTTAAGATCTTATATCCTTCTTTAAAATCCAGATTTCTTAATTGAGATGTGTATTTTATATTTTGGAGATCTATATCGAGAGGGTGATGTGGCCATAATAACCTCTCCTTGTCAGGAAAATAATAATGCATAAAGTTCAATAGAAAATCTCGTGCATCTTTATTGTAATTTGGATACATGGTTACCTTTCCAAAGAAGTACTTAATTTCTGGATTGAATTTAATAATTGCTCCTAATCCATCCCAAATATTATCCAGGGCAAATAAGCCTTTTCTAGGGTTTATAGATGGTTGATAATCAGGCTGAACCCAGCTTCTACCTAATTCTATTGTATAAGGAAGATATTTTTCTATAAACAGCTCTGTAAATGAAAAATAATGTGTCGTTGAAAGTTTTATATCATCATTGGAGACCATGGCATTTTTACATTTGATATAGCGATAGCCACCTATAATTTCTTCGTCTTCCGGAGACCACACAATAAGCTGTTCGTAGCATATGTCATCGGTGTCAAAATGATCCAAATCAATTGCATTTCCCGTTCCGCCACCCGAAGCTCTAAAAGTCACTTCGCGAAGTCTGCCAATTTCTTGAAGTACGTTTGGCGAATTATGTATGTTCACCACATGAATTTCATTTTCACCTTTTCTTGTGTTCCTAAGAAAGGTCTCCGGGCATAGCTCCTTTTTAATTTTTGATCTTGCTATCGGTGGAATTGTTTTCACTCCTTTTCTGGTTTTAATGAATAAACGAGTTTTTTGTATTCCTGCGCTGCTTTAAACTCCGGTATATCGGCATGATATGTACTGCCCTGTACAGGTGAACCCACGTAAAATGAAAATTTTTGGTCCCTTTGTTTAAACAGCTCATTTGATAGATACAGCATTTCGATGTTGGCCTTAATTCCTAAAAACTTCCTGACTCTATATAATCGATAGAAAAACGGAGATAATTTTCCGTCAATGAATATGGGAACAACCTTTCTATCGAGAGATCTTGCATAAGTTACAAAAGTTTTTTTCCATTCTAAATCCTCAACCCTGCCTTTATTTTTTCTACTCACCAGTCCTGCAGGGAATATGCACAAAGCATGTTGAGAATCAAAGGCTGCTTTAATCTGAGCTCGCACAGAAACCTTGTTTTTACCGTGTTTATTGACTCCTACAAATAAATCTTTTAGATTATCGACATTCATTAGTAAATCATTTACAATAAATTTTAAGTCTGACCTATATCTCATAATACCTGAAATGAAGGCTATTCCATCCATACCCCCAAGTGGGTGATTCATAACCAGAATTACAGGGCCAGTTTTGGGAATATTTTCAATTCCGTTTACTTGAATAGTGATATTAAAGTACTTCATGACTTCATCGCAGAATTCAAGGTTTTTCTTGTCTTTGTGTTCTTTTAGAAAGTCATTGATTTCTTTCTCATGTAGAATCCGCTTGAGGTAATTAATTACAAAATTGGGAAGCCATTTGAGTAACCTGGGATTTTTACTCTTTATTAATCGAGAAATATCAATAAATTTTTCGTTCTCCATTCCTCGAATATAATTGATTATCGCTCAGAAATTATCTTGAAATGTTCAAATAATCCATACCTCAATGTTAGTATTTAAAATCAATGGACAATCCATCATAAGCTAGAGAAACATTTTCAGGAAGAATATCTTCTATTACTTTGTGTTTTCCGAACAAATGCGATATATGAGTCAAGTATGCTTTTTGTGGATTTATTTCAGAAATAAACTGTAGGGCTTCATCCAGATTGAAATGAGAAATATGCGTTTCTTTTCTCAAAGCATTTATAATAACAGTCTTAGATCCTTTTATTTTTTCCTTTTCAGCAGGGCTTATGGTTTTTGCATCAGTGATATAGGTAAGGTCTCCAATTCTAAATCCAAAGATGGGCAGCTTATAATGCATCACCTCTATTGGCTGAATACGTACAAATTCATCAATCTCAAATGATTCATTTTTAATCACACTCATATTTATCTTTGGTACTCCCGGATATTTATCTTCTGCAAAGATGTAATGGTATTCTCTTAAAAGGGCATTCTTTACACGCTCGGAGGCATATACGTTCATCTCTCTTTTCTCTATGAAATTAAATGCCCGGACATCATCTAATCCTGCGATATGGTCTTTGTGCTCATGTGTGAAAATCACAGATTTAAGTGATTTAACTTTTTCACGGAGCATTTGAAAACGAAAATCAGGTCCAGAATCTATCACATGATTTTGCCCATTAATGGCAATCATTGCTGAAGTACGGGTACGATAATCTCTTTCATCCTCAGAAGAGCAGACTTCGCAATCACATGCAATTACAGGTACTCCCTGTGAGGTTCCAGATCCAAGTATTGTCAGTGTACCAGTCATAATTGTTCAGAAAATTCAATAATTCTGTGCTTTTTATCCTTTCTAAGGTAGGAGTTTACAATTGATTTTATGTCTCTATCTTCTTTCATGGAAATGAGAAATTGATCCAGCTGTTTCATGTCTTTGGTATAAAACTGATAAGGAGCATAACCATAGCCTTGAAAAACACCCTCTTTTATCAAAACAAGGCTTTTTTCATTTCTTTTACGTCCTTTATCCATAATCATAAACGATTTTCCCTTGTATTGTAAATTTTCAAGGTAGTCCTCAATTCTTCTATTGTACACTTCTTTTTTTTCCTTTCCAATACACGCTCCTTTGCATTCCTTCACTTCAAATTGAAAACACGCATTTTTCGATTCATACAGTCCACATAACTTTTGACATAATTTATGTTCTTGACAAATCTGTCGAAGGTATTCAAGTCCTTCTTTTTTCGTCGTAAAATGCAACAACGGAACGTCCTCTGTTTTGTTCACGGACGCTATGCGCAATTCCATATAACCTTCTGCGTTGATGGAGTCATATAGTCCAAATGGGAATTTGCTTTTCCGAAGCCTTCGATTATATTTTGGCTGGTGTTTTTTAATTAATTCAGACTCTAACAACATAGCTATTAAATCGGAACCCGTAATCTCGCTTTCAACTCGTGAAATTTCTTCAATCATTCGAATTCCTTTTGCCGATTTTTTGTTTCTGAGATGTTGCTCTACACGATTTTTAACGTTGACGCTCTTGCCTATATAAATAATCTGATTGAATTCGTTGAAGAAGGTATAAACTCCTGTTTTGTTAGGGAGTGAATCAATGTCATCCATATCCAGATTGGGATGAATAGATTTTGGATTTAATTCTTCTTTAATTAAGGAAAGGAGCTTTTTTTTGTTTTTTTTATGCAGTATTTCAAAAAGCTTTGCCGTTGCCAAGGCATCTCCACCGGCTCTGTGCCTGTTCACAATTTGAATACCAATCTGCCTGGTCAGCTTTCCCAGGCTGTATGAATCGTATCCTGGTATAATGTGTCTTGATGCTACCACCGTACATAAATGGGGCTTTCTGAAATCAAATCCTAATGTTTTAAACTCCGAACGAAACATGCCGTAATCGAAAGATACATTGTGGGCTACAAATATGCTGTCCTCGCAAAATTCAATTACCTTTTTAGCAATTTCAAAAAATTTGGGAGCATTTTTTACCGATGCATTAGTGATTCCCGTAAGACGTACAATGAATTCTGGAATCTCCTGTTCTGGATTAATAAGGGATGAAAATTCGTCTACAATTTCAACGCCATCGTACTTGTACATTGCAAGTTCGGTTATTTTTGAATGCTTAGGACTTCCCCCTGTGGTTTCTACGTCTACAATGACAAAATTCATTGAATCTAAGGTATTCAAAAATTCACTGAACTCATAGCATCAGCTTTACTTTATACGAGATTCATACACCTGAATCCACTCTTCACATGTCATTTTTGAAAGAAGCTGTTGAATCAACTGGAATGGAATTTCTTCGGGGTTTTTGAAACGAATGCACGATTTACCCATGTCGAGCTTTTTTTTGCAATAGGTCGGATATTCTTTGACAAACCAATCAAGCAATTTTGGATCAGCATAAATTCCCATATGATATAAAGCAATATAATTCTTTTGATTTGCAATTGATATAAATGGAAGAGGAATCTCTGGAGATACATGATAGCCAGCTGGGTATTTATTATGCGGTACCACATAAGCAATCATACCGTACTGATAGCTTTCTTCAAATCCTTTGGGAATGTGTTGGGCTATGGTTTTTCTTAATTCCGCAAAATAGGCCTTCCGCTCTTCAGGTATCTTCTTTAAATAGGATTTAATATCTTTTTCTGACATATTTTAGATTTTCCCAGGATATGAAATTAAAGCCTGCCTTAAGACTTCTACAGCCTTTTGTAAGCTCTCCTTTTTAAGAACGTATGCTATTCGGGCCTCCTGGATTCCCAGTTCTTTACTGGAATAAAACCCGTTGGCTGGAGCCATCATCACCGTTTGTCCTTCGTATTCAAAATCCTCCAGCAGCCATTGGCAAAATCTTTCTGCGCTGTCTACTGGAAATTTAGCTACACAATAAAAGGCACCTTTAGGTTTTGGACAAAATACACCAGGAATGCTGTTTAACCCATCCACCATAATGTTTCTTCGATCAAAGTATTCAGCCTGAACTTCATCAAAATAAGATTGAGGTGTATCTAAAGCAGCTTCTGCTGCGATCTGTTCGATAGTAGGAGGGGAGAGTCGTGCCTGACCAAATTTAAGTGCAGCAGACATGACCTCTTTATTCTTTGAAATCAATGCTCCGATTCTGGCTCCGCACATCGAATACCTTTTGGAAACAGAGTCAATGAGTAGAACATTGTTCTCAATCCCCCTTAATTGCATCACAGACATGGGCCTTATACCATCGTAGCAAAATTCTCGATAGACCTCATCTGCAAACAAAAATAAATCGTATTTCAAAACCAGCTCTCTAAGCTTCAATAATTCATCTTCGGAGTATACGTAGCCTGTAGGGTTTCCAGGATTACAAATGACGATGGCCTTTGTTTTAGAAGTAATTTTTTTTTCAATCTCTGATATGGGTGGTAAAGCAAATCCACTTTCAATGGTAGATGAAACGGGCACTACTTTTAGACCAGCACTTGTTGCAAAGCCATTGTAATTGGCATAAAATGGTTCAGGTATAATGACCTCGTCTTCAGATTCGCAGGTGGTCATAAGGCCAAATAATAAAGCTTCAGAGCCCCCAGTAGTAATGAGAATATCTTCCGTGGAAACAGGAATGTCTTGTTTGCTATAATACGTAGCCAATTTATTTCTATAAGATTCGAAACCTGCTGAATGGCTGTATTCAAGAACTTTTAATTCTATATTTTTAATGGCCTCAATGGCAACTTTTGGCGACTCAATATCTGGTTGCCCAATATTCAAATGATATACTGTGGTTCCTCTTTTCTTTGCAGCTTCTGCAAAGGGAACTAATTTCCGAATTGGGGACTCTGGCATTGCAATTGCCTTACTTGATATATTTGGCATTCAAAGTATTTTTCGACAAATTTAATTATTCTTCTCAGGAAACAAACTGCCCGATATTTCGCTTTGGTCTTTTCTCGAATAAAAGGTAAAGCCCCCTTTATCGTATAACACGTGTAAATTAGGATAGCTTTCTAAAATGGCCTCTTTTTGATCGCTTTTTGAAGAAAAGAATGCAGGTTTATCAACTGGCCCATTGACAAGCCATTCTTCACTCAAATAGTGCAAATGTTCCTGCTGTTTTTGATTTCCATAAAACAATGGAACAAAAGATTTGAATCCGATTGACCGTACATACACATCTTTCTTTGACACATTCTGGCAGAATTCGACATGAGAAGATTGAGTAATTTGAGTAATTCTCGGTCCAATAAACCCAGACATTAAAGTAAGCGTCATTGCAATGCTAAAATATCCACCTATTACTATACTCAAAGACCGGCCTTTCTTATAAGCCACCAGCATCAAGATGACTGTGCCAAAAAGAAAAAGAGAGGGAATATACAGGTGCCATGGCTTGTCAAAATCTTGTGAGAGTGCATCTTTTGTAAAACTGTCCGTCTCAAAGTTGTTTAATATCAATTGAGGATGATCTAATACCCATGTCAGACCGGTAATGAGAACAAAGAAAACAACAATTCCAATACACATGGTCGTACTGGATTTCTTTAGCATTTTTGAATCATTTGATCTACGACATAGGTAATCAGCTGCTAAAAAGCTAATTGGAAAATAGCAAAGAGAAGAATAATGAATGATTTTCGTTTGAACAATGGAAAACAACAATAAAGTAAATAGCAGAGTCAATATCATCATAAATGTGAGATTGTTTTTCTTCTTTAAACTTATGTTCCTAAGTGCATAGATACTGGCCGGGAAACAGCCCAACAAAAGAACGATAAAATGATAATAGAATGGTCCTCCATGGCCGGCATCTTCAGTTTGAAATAAGCGAATTTGGTAATTAATGAAATCAGCAATTATATGCTCTTTTCCCTGAATAAGTAGAATAAAAAACCAAAAGCCACCAACTAATGTAAAAGTAATACCGAAGAGCGCTATGCCACTAATTGAGACTTTATAATTGCCATAATTAAATAGCATAAATAGACCTAGAATACCCATAAATAACAGAATACCTACTGGACCCTTTGTTAGAACTGCAAGGCCTATGAATAATCCTGCATATACATAATGCATATTGAGCCTTGATGTCAACCCTTTGTAGGCATAATATATAGCCAGGACAATAAATAGATTAAACCAGGGGTCTATAATCCCGGAATGAAAATATAGATTCGGAAGAATCGAGCCTGCAAAACATATAATCCAGAGAACCCCCATTTTAATACCATGAAGCTCTTTTCCGGCACGAAACAAAAATATAAAGGTGAAAAGGGCCGCAAGGACATTCGGTAGTCTTGCAGCAAATTCATTGATGCCAAACAATTTCATTGAAGCTGCCTGCATCCAGATAAATAAAGGCGGTTTTTCCCAAAATGGAGTGAAATTAATCGTGACCTGGCTGTAGTCTCCACTTAGGAGCATTTCTCTGGCACATTCGGCAAAATTCACTTCATCCCAATCGAACAGCTGGAATGCACCAAGAAAAGGCAGGAAGAACAGCAAGGTAAATGCAGAAATGTAATATATGTATGTGCTTTTCACTCTTGTTTCTTAATTAGTGGGCGATCTAATTGATTAAACCGGGGATTGATATAGGTCCACAGAATCTGGCTCATTAATACTCCAATTATGGAACCTGCAATAATATCCTGCATAAAATGCTGACTTAGATACACTCTTGTAAACGCAACAAGAACAGCTGCAGAAACAAAAACGAATTGGAGTAGATAGCTTTTGTGAAAGTGAAAAGCCATCACTGTGAATAATACAAAACAGCCGGTCGCATGACCAGATGGAAAAGAATTTTCGATGAAATATGTAAAATCTTCCATAACCCTAAAGGAAGGGTCATTTTCGAAATAAAAATAAGGCCTTTTCATATCGGCAAAAAGAGTGTGTTTAAGTAGCTGGACGAGTCCAGAGGATAAAATAAACGAAAGGAAAAGGATGAGCCCGGTTTTCAGACGTATAAAAAGAAAAATAATAGCCATAAATAGTATGAATAGTCCATCACCAATATGAGTCAGCCAGGAGGAGATAGCATCTAAAAAGGGGTGGCCATGTGCATTGATCTTAAGGTGTAATACCAATTTATCCTGAAGGAGAACAAGAGCAGCGCCAATGACCCATAAAAAACGAATTGTATTTATATAAACGTGCGTCAATATTCTACATTTTTTATGCAAAGTTAATCACATCAATCTTCCTTTATCATCAAAGTGAATAAAACTGCATCATATGCAAAATGAGCTGCTATGCAAAACCAGATGCCAAAAGGTGCTAATCCTATAGAAATCAAGAAAATAAATGGAAGTACAATTAAGCCATATACTGAAAATCTTAGGTTAAATGGATTGAGGTATCCGTGCAGAGCAACGAAAAGGACGGAGGTGATAGTTACTCCCAAAAAGGACTGTATACCTGCACGAAACAACAGTTCTTCCCCAACACCAGCACAGATCGATAAAAAAATGCCGTCTGAAACCTTTAGGTTCATTTCTCTGACGAGTCGATTTATTTTCAATGGAACTTTATCAAAAAACGGAATACCCATAATTCGATAAGCAATTAATCCATATATAAGACCCATGGACAGCCCGTAAATAATAGGAATAAGTTCAAAATCTTCTATAGCGATGAATTCTAAAAATGAAATATCATTGAAATAATATTGAAGATAAAATCCTGGAATGGGAAAAAGAATCAAGGTAACCCAACCAAATAAAATCATTTGATTTCTCATAAATCTCTTAAAATCTATTAAATATTTGGTATATCCCTTTTTTCACTCTAAATTAGTACCCTTAACGCTTAAATAATACGCCTATAGACCAAATTTACTTTTAATAGTTGAAAAATCAACGAAAACGTAAGTTATGGTACTCTCTGATTTAAGTGATAGCGATTTAATTACTGGATATATTGATGGCAATGAAAAGGCCTTTGAAGTTCTGCTTCTTCGTCATAAGGACCGTGTCTATAGATATATCTGTTCAAAATTAAAGGACTCCCAATTGTCCAATGATATTTTCCAGGATACTTTTGTAAAAGTAGTTAACACGATTAAGCTTGGAAATTACAATGAAGAAGGTAAGTTTTTACCTTGGTGTATGCGAATTGCACACAATCTGGTTATAGATCATTTTAGGAGACAAAATAAAATGAGAATGATTTCCGAATCAAATTCCTTTGATCCATCTTATTCTATTTTTCAAAAAATAGATTCAGGTGAAAAGAACTATATCGATACAATCACACAGCAGGAACTCGAAACTCAAATGGTAGATTTAATTAATTATCTACCGGAGGTTCAAAGGGAGATTATACATCTTCGAATATTTCAGGATATGTCCTTTAAAGATATTGCAGAAAACAAAAACATCAGCATCAATACCGCCTTGGGTAGAATGCGTTATGCTCTAATTAATATGCGAAAACTCATCGATAAGCATAAATTAGTTACCGAATTTTAAATCTACTATATATTGATTATAGCTTTTCTTAACAAGTTATATTGAATCAAATCAGTATCTTTGAGCATTAATTTTACACAATGTTTGAGAATTTAACAGAGAAATTTGATCGTGCATTTAAAGTATTAAAAGGGCATGGTCAAATTACTGAAATTAATGTTGCAGAATCTCTCAAGGAAGTGCGAAGAGCACTTCTTGATGCCGATGTTAATTTTAAAACAGCCAAGAACTTTACGAACACGATTAAGGAGAAGGCTTTAGGTAGAGATGTACTCAAATCTGTCTCTCCTGGTCAGCTAATGATCAAGATATGTCATGAGGAGCTGATTAAAT
>Ga0206679_10003534_pt1 | contig 11954 bp, 10 predicted proteins | sample M110012015metaG_FD_155464 | JGI IMG/M metagenome (GOLD analysis project Ga0206679, IMG submission 155464) | Ammonia-oxidizing marine archaeal communities from Monterey Bay, California, United States - M1 100m 12015 | ecosystem: Environmental > Aquatic > Marine > Intertidal zone | place: USA... | reverse complement strand
ACGCTTCTTCTAGGACTGGTTACGCTATTGCTACTTCCAAGCATTGTGACATCATATCACACAGGTATTGGTGGAGAGCAAAGCAATGCTGGAGAGACTATTGACGATGTTGCAAAACAAGGATGTTTGTGCCATAGTGGTGCTGCTGATAATTCGATTCAAGTAATTCTTGACAAAGTTCCATATGCTTGGAACGCTGGTGAAACCTATGAATTTCATTTGCAACTAATTGGAGGGCCTGAAGGTGGAACTTATACTGCTGGATTCTCAATGCTTACTAGTGCAGGAGAACTTGCTGGAATAGATTTACAGAATTGGCAAGAAGATGTTACAACGCTTACTCACACTGACGCATCTGCAAATCAAGATGACCGTTCATGGCTATTGACATGGACTGCACCTGCAACTGGTGAAGGTAGTGTCTCTTTCTGGATTACTGGAAATTCAGTTTCTGGTGATGGAATCCCTGGACCAGACGATAAATGGAATCAACTATTATTCGCCCTTCCTGAAGGTGATGAGGATAGTATCGCTCTAGGAACAAGAACCTTATTCGCTGGTGATGGCAATGTTAGCCCACCAGAACCTGTATCCCATGGAGTGGACCTACATCACATGGGTGCTGCACTCAGAGCGCATTGGCTTGGACTTCTCGGTTTTAGCGCTGTTATCAGCGTGATTGTTTTCTCAGGCCTACTTCTAAGGTATGGTTTCTCAACTTCATACACAGGACGTAGCAATGTTTTGCGACTTCGCTACAAGTTAATGAGGAGAGGTGATCAATGATGGATGATACAATCACCACATTATTGCGAGGTGTTGCAAAGGGAAGCATCAGCATTGAAGATGCACGAACTGCTTTACAAAATGCCTCCCTAACTGAAGACCAGATGCAAAAAGCAATCGATCATGGCGTATTCAACCCTGCAGAACCTGGCTCAATTATTAGTGCCACATTAGCACCTTCTGGCGCTTCAAATTTGGTAATGTTCTTCTTTGTATGGGGGATATTTTGGACCTGTTATTGGTCCTTTTCAATGATCTATGGTTTGTTTAACCACTGGGATCAACAACAATTATCATTCCACTTAGCAATGACACTCACAACCATCACAATGATGGGAATTATCTATCTCAAATATGTCCTACCTGACACAATTATTGTCAAGTATGCTAGAAATAAATTCGTACGTGAGCATCCAAAGGATTGGAAGGAGTACAACTGGTGATTGTTATGTCTCGTGAATATGATCTCAAACCCGCACCTAGTGACGAGGGAGCCTCTGCTATAGCAACTGGTAAATCGTTAATCAATAGACGACAATTCCTTAGTTATGGATTCAATACTGTCACTGGCGTATTAGCTGCTTCTTTGGGAGTTCTCGGCTTTGCATCCCTTTTACTACCTCCCGCCGGTAGCGGTGGAGGAGACCTTGCTGCAAAATATTGGGCTAAGGGTCGTGAAGATGAAGCATGGTATGGGCCAATGCATGAACAGGTAATGAAGAAGTCTGATTTCGTTGCTGAAGCAGCAAAGAGTTCGACTGGTACATCTGGAGCTTCTGGTGTATGGAACGGTGTTCCAATTATAGTAACATATGTTGACCACTCAAAGAATGCAGGTAGCCCTGTTTCCAATGGTAAAGCAAGATTCCAATTTATGGATGGCTATGATGGAACTGGAAAGTATGTCGGCCATTTTGAGGACTTATCTGATGCTGATCCAAGATTATTACCTAATGAAAATTTAGTGATGATTTTTGGAAGGTGTACTCATTTGTGCTGTATTCCTGGCTGGCAATTAGTTTCTAACGATTATACAGAAGATACATGGACTCCGGGTGGTGGCGACGATGGTGGAACAAAATTATTTTGCATTTGCCACTCATCTCGTTTTGACCCTACAGCTTTGGAAATGAATACAAATACAAATCGTTCCAATGGTTCTAAATTTAGATATGCAGGAATTCGTAGATCTGGTGGACCTGCCCCTGTAGGTTTACCAATTATTCCAATTGCTATGAATGGCGATTTCATTGAAGGATTACCAGATTATGTGGATTGGTACACATATTGCGATTGAGGTGAAATAATATGACGACAATGTTTTGGATTCTTTGGTTCTTCATCGCTTTCGTAGTAGTACTTGTTGCATTCACTCTGCGTAAGGAATCGGAAGATATGCCTCGCAGAGATATTCTTCGCGCTGTTGAGTCAACAGGAAAGATGGGGGTTGCTGAGAGGTCATTCCTTTGGGTATTCTCTTGGCTTGATACTAGATTTAGATTGCAAGACTACTGGAATATGTCAAAAGGTGCTTACTACAACATGCATAGACAAATGCCTCTAACACACGCAGAAAAGTACAAGTTGAGAATCATTTGGTACTGGTATCCATTATACTGCCTAGGGGGAATCTCATTCCTATCATTCATTATATTGGTGATTACTGGAACTGTTCTTGGAATATATTATGTTCCAGGAGGAGAGGGTGATCCTTCACCAGCATACGCAAGTATGCAGTATATCATGACCGAATTACCATTTGGATATATTCTTCGAGCAGTTCACCACTGGGCAACTCACTTCATGGTTGCAAGCGTATTTTTACATATGTGCAGAGTTTACTTTACTGGTGCATATAGAAACCCTCGAGAGTTAAACTGGCTTATTGGAGTCGCACTAATGTTCCTAACTATCTTCTTTGGTTATTCAGGATACTTATTGCCTTGGGATTCATTAGCATACGGTGCTGCTGTTATCGGAATTAACATGGCAAACTCATCACCATTAATTGGAAAGTTTGCTGCAACAGCATTATTCTCTGGTACATCTTTAACTCCTAGAACTGTTACAAGAATGTACTTTATCCACGTTTTCATTCTGCCAGTGATTGTGACTTTACTGATCATTATTCACTTGTTTATTGTATGGGTGCAAGGCATCGCGGAGCCACATTGATATTGGAGGGTTAAGTTATGGGATTAGTAGAAAATCTTGGAAGAGTCGCTTCCTCCTATATGGATGAGAAGGAAAACTTGCAAAGTGCTAGCACGAAAAGAAAGCGCACACCAATGGGTCATGCTTTTTGGCCTCACGAAGTTCTTCGTGATGCACTCATCTTTTCATTTATGACTGCAGTATTGCTATTCTATTCATGGCTTATTCCTCCTCCATTACATAGTGCTGCTGACCCATATGCACAAGCTGGATTCGTATTCCCAGATTGGTATGTACTATTCTCATATGGATATCTTCGCTGGGGAGAATACTTACCACAATTCGCTGTACCTACTGGATTCGTTGGCGATATAGTAGGACAACCTGTTTTCCCTTGGAACGCTGCATGGTGGGGAGCAGCACTTACTGGAATTCCAGTAGGTATTCTAACACTACCACCATTGCTTGGTGGCCGAGAAAAGAGACCTGTTGAGGACCCATGGTTTGCAAGTGCAGGTGTAGTATACCTTGCACACATATGGTTTATCTCGGTATTTTCGATCAATATTTTCTTGAAGTTATATGGCAATAATAGGTCTGATTATTGTAAATTGGATTCGCATGGCGATTTGTTATGTGGTGTAAGAGAACCCTGGATTGCGGATGCATTCAATGCAATACCCTGGGTTTTAACTGGAATACTGATATGGATTGTCATATATTTTGTCACTAGATCAATTATGGTAAAAGCATGGGGTGCTGGATTCACACCTGCACATGGTAAGCAAATTCTTGTTGGAGCATTATTGGTCTCAACCGCAATCTCAGTTTCTACTTGGGATGTTTATGACGATGGTTTCTGGGATGCAAAGGGATTGCTAACTATTGCTGATTATGGTGAGCTTGAAGATATGAGGGCACAACCTGTCGATGTACATGTTCATTCTGCTAACGAATTTACTGACACGCATGGCTGGTCATCTTCTGGAATTGTTCCAACCACTGCTTGGCTTGATTGGAATTTGTATCAACCCGCTAGGTATATTATTACTGATTTTGGAGATGCAAATGGGCATCAGGATGCTGCTAATGGAATAAATGCTGCATTGGTTACAGATTCATTCTCAGGAGATGCAGCATGGGTTGCCACAGGATCATTTACAATTACTGAAGATTCAACTCATTTCCCTGACGGACACCACAAGACTGTAGAGACAATTACCACTGATATTGCTTGTGAGTACCGAGCCAGTGAAAGAAAAATCAATGATTTATCTACTGGTGATATGTTAAGTTCAACACTTGTAGTTACTGATTCATCTGGAAAGACTGTTTCTTCATTCACTGAATGTGATGGAGCAACTGTTGAACTCAAAGTAGGCACCTATGACTACCAAATGACTGTACAAGCATCTGGTTTACTTGCTCTTAATTCATCTATTACAACTGAAACTGCGATGAAGATTTCTTCCTTCCAGCCACTATTGGTATGGAATAGTAATGCTCCGGAAAGTCTTGCAGGAACAAGCGTCAATCTCTCAAACTCTGAAGATATGGTTCTTGGAAATGGCAAGTTCTCTCCGATTGAGAATCCATCCTATCACAGGAACCCTAAGTCGATGGATGCAAAATTAACCTATGCTATGTTTGTTCCATGTCTAACATTTGGTGCACTTGTATTCGTCATGCTGAGATATATGGCTCGTGGCTATGAGTTCGAGATGAACAAGTGCTACGGCTGTGACCTTTGTGACGATGCTTGTCCAGTACGTCTATTCACAGGTGGAGATAAATTGAACATTATTTACAATTCATGGAATAATGAAGATGATGGTGTTCCAATGTATTCATGCTTGACTTGCTCAGCCTGTACTAACGCTTGTCCACAACTTGTTGATTATGACTCATATGTTGATATTAGACGCGGACTAATAGTTGGTGCATCTCAAGCTGAGATACCTCACACAGTGCTTCAAGCAGTTCTTGCTGCTGAAGCAGAGGAAGAGGCAGATGCAGACTTTATTGCAACAGAAGATTACCCAATCAATTCAAAGGTTGGATACTATCCAGGTTGTGTTGACTATCTAGACCAAGAAATGATTTTCTCTCATGTTAATGATGGTGAGATGAACTTAGGTGACTCAACTACTGCTGCTTTCACTTTGTTTGAAGAGATGGGCAATGAAGTATCATATCTTGGAAGAGATTTCCTAAAGTGCTGTGGCCATGACCAAAAGTGGCAGGGTCTTGATGAAGTGTTTGAAAAGTTGAAGGCATATAACCAACGCAAGATAGAGGAATCAGGAATAGATACTCTTGTTTCATCATGTGCAGAATGTTTCAGAACATTTGCTCGTGATTATGAACTTGAAGGTGTTAAGGTAATGCATACTACAGAGTATCTAATCGAACAAGGATTTGATATGAATCTAAGTGCGGATGAAACTACAGTAACCTATCACGACCCATGTAGACTTGGACGTCAAATGGGAATCTATGATGAACCTCGTGAATTGATTAACGCTGTTGATGGTGTTAGTTTAGTGGAGATGGAGCATAGTGGAGAAGATGCAATGTGTTGTGGTGTTTCCAGTATGATGTCTTGTAATGAAAACGCTCGCTCTCTTCGTGTTTCCCGTATGGAAGAAATACGTGCAACAGGAGCCGATACAATGATCACATCATGTCCAAAGTGTGTTTCTCACTTTGAATGTTTGAAGTTTGAAGGTGATGAAAAGTATGCAGATATTGAAATTCTTGATGTTGTTTCATTCTTAGCAAGACAAGTTGAGGCAAAGAAAGCAGAAGCAGTTTCAACGAGCACTGAGACACATAACCCAATTGAAGCTTGAAGTTTTATTGGCTCGTGTAAATCCAACCCCTAGTGCTAAGAAGTGTTGTCGCTAGCGCTATTCATGAACAGACCTGCATTGTATGTACTTACAATCGGCATCGGTTTGTACATCAGTGCTACTGGATTAAATGGAATAATTCCAGACCATCTTTCTGAGTGGCCAGTCAATATTTGGTGTTGGTCTGTTTTTGCATATATTTTCATAAAGACCAATAGGAAAGAACGAATTGAAATGCTGACCGTATTGGCTATTGCTACTCCAATGGAACTATTCTTCAGTGAAGTTTGGCTAATCTATGAATATCAACGTGGCTTAATGCCTCTATTCGTTCCAGTTGGACATTACTTCCTATTTGATTTGGGTAGGATTATTGCTAATGAGATGAGGGAAAATCTCGCTATGATTTCTCTAACTCCTTTTATTCCATTAGTTGCTTATGGAGTATATAGTGGAGGTGATACTTCTGCGCTATTCCTCCTAATACTCGTACTAGCATTCACAAAATGGGGACCTCAACCGAGATTGTATGCTGCAATGGCTTGGGCTGCCTTAGCAATGGAATTGTGGGGTACGCATCTAGCCAATTGGACTTGGGCGAATGAGGTTCCATGGACTGGACTAACCGCATGGAATCCACCTCTATTGGTCGGTGCATTCTATTGTATTGGAGATTTATTGGTCAACCTAAGTGTTGCCAAGTTTGAAAGAGAAGTGACTAGCGAGGTGGTAGCATGACCACTAGTGATGAGTTGGCAAAGAGGCGGGCGGCTGAAGCGTTAGCTATCCGCACCTCTCTAAACCGTCAGCGTGGTGAACAGCGTGCTAATACAAAAGGTGGAGAAGGAACTGTAGCATTTGTTACTGCAGAGAAATGTATTGGCTGTGATCAATGTACAATCGTCTGTGATGATGATGCAATCGAATTATACAAAGTAGAGATGTTAAGCCAATTCATCAAAGTAGAAAGCAATCGTAAAGCCAAGATTATTCGCGATGCGTGTACTGGTTGCAGATTATGTGTACTCGCTTGTCCTACAGATGCGATAACAATGATTGATTTGTGAGTGATTATTATGGCAAAAGATGAGAAAGCAGATGCTCAAAGATTTGGAGGAGAATTTGGACCTTTTCGTAAGGATGGGACTTCTGGTGTAAGTCTTGGAACATTCAAGACATTGGTTTGGGTTTCTAATTTAGGTGGTCTATTCTTGTGTGCATTATCACTTGAAATGCTATTTGTTCGCAAAATGTTTGGATGGGGACTATTGGCACTTATGGCTGCAGTTGGTATCGCATTATTCCCTTCAAATTATGAAATTGTTGGAATGGGTGACGATGCAAATACTGCTGATGAAGTTCAGCAAACACAAGACTGACAATATCGGCAGTACTCACTAGACAACCACAAAAATATATGCAACACTCTTGCGTGACAATTCAATGCACAGAGCCATTTTCAATTCACCACTTCACTATATTGAAGTGATTGTAATTAATGAAGGTGTTACTAGTGTTCAATGGAATAAGTCCTGAAGCAAATTATTGAGACTCTTGAGCATAATTTAGTGCTTCAGAACCCATTGCTAACATCGATAATTCTGCTACTAATGCATGCCATCCCCTTGCGTGTTGACCATAGAGGTGACCTACTTCTGAATAATCATAAAATTCCGCACTCGGTGAATTCAAATTATCCATATCACCCTTCTTGCTATTTATTCTATAGAACCACGATGCTGCTTCTCCATCGACCAAATAGACTACTGGTTCAACAGGTCCGCCACCTTCCTCCGCCAGAAGAGTCGGAACCCCTTCTTGAATTAAGAAATTTTCAACATCGGCACCGCCCTTTGAATACATTAGTTTCTTCATCTTTCGATTGGAAAGTTCAAGTAATTCTTTGCCCTCCTTTACAGCCATTATCCCAAGACCATATGTGCCTCTATCATTTTTAACAAATACAACCGGCTCTCTATCAATTCCAAGTGATTCGTATTTTTCTTTGATTTCCAAAATGAACTCATCTACTTCTTTTGCTAATTTAATTCTGCAAGCCTGCTGGTCAAGGCATTTATCTTCAGAAACAAACCATCTTGCCATCAAATGCCAAGAATCAATTTCCAATAATTCTGCCATTTCATCTACATATTTTTGTAGACACAAATAATGTTGCGACTTCCTACGACGATGCCATCCCATGCTTGGAGGTGGGCTGACCTTGTGAGATGACAACCCAGGAACTATCCCCTCAGTCAAATCATTATTGAGCAATATCAAGCAAGGTATTTCACCTTCAACAATTAACTCCTCTTTTCCATCTATGGCTTGTAGTTCAACATTCGAGAGTTTCACTGGGCCTGAGATCCCCGCAAGTGAACCATGACTGGATAGTTCGGGTGAACCAATTGTACATCTAAAACCAGAAAGTACAAGCAATCGTTGTATCGTAGCAACATTTTCAACATATCCTGCATTTCTTGTATGGGATTCTGGATACAAATGAACCCATTTACATTCTGAATCAATGCGCATAATATGGTTCTTGAGAAGACCTGAAAGATGTGGTTCATCCTCTTTGGAAATATTGTTAAAACCAGCTGGAAAGTGATTTGCATCTACAACAGCAACTTTCCATCCTGCATCTCTTACATCTACACTACCATAGATGGGAATTGGAACTTGGCTACGCTTCCTTGTCATCCATGCAGTAATTTCTTCCCTCTTTTCTTCAAGAATATGTGAATAATCATGTACATAATTCATTATATCACCTCATCCAATAAATCAATTGCAGTCCCTGAGCGTTTACTTCTACCACCATCAAGAATGTGCATTGCTTCAAACAAACCTAAACCAATCGCTAAATCAGGTTGGTCTTTGAATGCACCACTGATTAGTGGATATTTACTAATTATTTGCTGCGCTCTGCCATCCATTTGAGATAACATATTCTGTAATAATGTAGGTGATGTTGCTGTTCCTGCTGGTAGTTTTGGCCTACGTACAATTTCTGCTGGTAATTTGGTTAAATCAGCAGCACAGCGTAATGCTGCTTTCTCTTCCATCGAAGGTGGTAGACGCCATTGCATAGGCAATTTATGAGACTCTTGGCGATGTGATTTACCAAGGAATGGAACTCGTACCTCAAGAGAATGTGCCATCGAATGTCTATCCACTAATCGCAATTGAAAATTGCTTAATTGTCCACTATCTAATTCAAACTGAAGAAAATCATCTAAAGAAGAGGTATGGGCTGTGGCTGAATGGTTATTTGAATAATAATAATCACCAACAGGTAATTGGCCATTTTCAATTATAGATTTTGATGTATGATTCATCGAATCCAAACGTGATTGAATAACACTTGAATGGTGATTGAGATCTCTGTAACGAGGATATCCTGCGTGTAATTCATCTGCACCTTGACCACATAACCCAACTGTTACCGACTTTGACATTTCTTCGAATAATGGTTGGAAAAATAGAACTGTTACATCCAAATCCTCACCATGCCAAGCCAAATTTGGTAACATTTTATCAAATGAATCCTCTTCTAAAATATGTTTATGATGTTCTAATTCAAGTGCTGATGTAACTAATTCAGCGGCTTGCCAATCGGGATTATCTTCGCTTTCAGCAACAGTCCAACATGCTGGAACTGGATTGCTACTTCTTTGTGCTGCTTCATGGGCAACTGCTGCAACTAAACTGGAATCAAGTCCTCCTGATAATACAATTCCAACAGGTACATCTGACATTAATCTCTCTTCAACACTGACTACAAAAGATTCCAGCAACTTGCTTGCATCTGTGTCGGGATTCCAACTATCTGTAGGTTGTACTATTTGCTTTTCCACAGTTGCCTTACCAGTAATCGTTGCACATCCATCATCACCTATACTCCAAGTTTCAACTGTTCCTGGTCTAACTTGAGCAACTCCTTTGAGAAGTGTTGTACCATCTAACGGGTATTCCCAAGCTAACCTTGCAATCAATGCGAGTTCATCGATTTGTGGAATATGTCCTTCATGTGCCCGAAGGGCTTTTGCTTCACTTGCGAATAATAGACTACCATCGACTTCAGTCCTCACAAGCGGCTTTATTCCCAAAGGGTCTCTAGCCAAAAGCAACTGTTTCTCCTTAGGATTCCAAATAGCGATTGCATACATTCCATTAAGTTGAGAAATCCATTTAGCGTGCTGTATTGCAGATAATTTTGTCTGATTTATTGCTAATGCACTTTCATGCAAAGCAAGAATCGTTTCACTATCACCATTTGTCGTCCAAGGATATTTGGCATTGTTTTTTCTAAGATTTAGGTGATTGTATATCTCACCATTTGCAATCATAATATTTCCACTTTGTGCGAATATTGGTTGGTCACTACCTTTGATATCAACAATTGCTAATCTGGCGTGACCGAGTGAAATGTCCTCATCAGTCCAGACATCATTACCATCTGGGCCTCTATGCTGCATCATAGCATTCATGCGCCCTACTACATTAGAATCGGGGTTGCCAAGCATACCACCAATACCGCACATATCAAAAGGGCGTTGCACCAACCATTTCAATGATTGTAATTAATTTCTATCAATCTATCAACAAAGATAAACGACGCCATTTCATTATGTTCAATTTCACCAAAGAGGCCACTTGAACATAGTGATAACTAAGCATAATACTGCAATTCCAAAAAAGATAAAATATACATTTTGAGGCGGGTCATTGGATTCATTTTCCTCAGACATAATAGTTCACTATTCCAAAGGGGAGAGCAGCCACCATTTCAACATATTGAGAGATATGTATGACTTTTGCCAAATCATAAGAGGCCAATGAATGGGTCAAGCAATAGAATTGCGCATAACGGAATTAAGACCATTGTTGCATTGTCATCAATCCAACGTAGACGAGGCCATTCACTTATCATACACAACGGTGCCATCAATGGAACTAACCACAAAGGAGTTGAAAAGAAGTTCCAGCATGCTAGCCAAATTATTGCTATAGCCAAAGTAGAATATGTCATTACTTGCTTATCCTCAAATCCTTTTCTCCTTAACTCTCCCATCAAAGGATCACCTAGTGATAATGAGAGAACAATCGGCCAGAGGTATTCCTCAGTTGGTACCATCAATACTGCCAATCCGATTCCAATCGCACCCCATCCTAGTGCAGACACTTGATGGGCTTCATATTCTCTTTGTCCAAAGATTGTTATTGAAAATTTCAACCTAATCGACTCAGCGATAATAATCGCAAACACGATTGCAGAAACAAATTGTGGAAGATTCAATCCCACCATTTCTGCACATTTTTCTCCATACTCAAAATATATGAAAGGGATGAAAGATAATCCTAAATGTATTCCTCTTCGCAATACGTGACCATATATTCCCCCCTTAGATTGTTCAATCGGGTCTGTCATCTCTACTTGTCCACTATTTCCGTTCATATTTTCACCTTTTACTCAATTATTTAGTTTGTTCAATGCCTCATCTATTTCTATAGAACCAGATGCTAATGAGGATAATGTTGATTCTAATTGCGGATTTTGCAATAACCTTTGTTCCAATCCAGCCAATAAGCGTTCACGCCATCTAGCCTTTGAAGAGCGACCTGTTGATTGCAAATTAAGCAATACATCTGATGCATATTGGCATCCATCTCCTGTCAACGCACTAGTAAGTAATACGGGTGGTGATTGTCCATCACCTAACTCAAATGATTCTTTGATTTCGTCTGCATGTTTCCTTGCACCAGCCATATCTGATTTATTCACAATAACCGCATCTGCTAATTCTAATAATCCAGCCTTTTCTGCTTGAATCCCATCTCCTCTCGCAGGACCTTCAACGACTACTATCCTATCCGCAATTGCTGCACATCTAACCTCAGATTGCCCTGCACCCACTGTTTCAACCACTACTTTATGCCAACCAAGCGCTAACAGCAATTTCGCCATATCAGAAACAACAGCTGGAACGCTACCAGATGATTTACGAGTTGCAATAGAACGAACATAAACCATATCTTTCAGCATAATATCATCGACTACAGATAAGCGTACTCTATCACCCAGTAATGCTCCACCTGTTCGTGAAGAGGAAGGGTCGACTGCGAGTAATGCGATTCTTTTTCCTTGACTTGCCCACT
>Ga0206679_10003533_pt1 | contig 11966 bp, 11 predicted proteins | sample M110012015metaG_FD_155464 | JGI IMG/M metagenome (GOLD analysis project Ga0206679, IMG submission 155464) | Ammonia-oxidizing marine archaeal communities from Monterey Bay, California, United States - M1 100m 12015 | ecosystem: Environmental > Aquatic > Marine > Intertidal zone | place: USA... | reverse complement strand
CGTAAAAAATGGGCTTTTTAGTTGCTGATCTAAAACTGCATTTACTCCGACCTGAACGGGAACAATTGCTCCTGCAAGGATTGCTAAAAGCGTTGCTATAAGTCCTGCTTTCATAATTTATTATTTTAAAATTTAAACTAGCGAGCAAACATCCGAAAAATGATTGAGCTTTAAAACTAATGCGTCAACAATTCATTTTTTGCGTGGACCAATGTATCTATCAAGTGATCTATCCTATCCTTATGTGTTCTAAACGATAATACAGCCAAACGCAACCAGATCTCGTCATTTATGCTAGTGGAGGATATGAAGTTGAAGCCATCTTTCAGTACAGTATGCATTAATGCCCTATTGAAAGCATCTTTATCCTTACCCTCAGGTTGGAATCGATAAATAACAACAGACAAAGCAGGTTCAGGCCCCAATTCAAAGCCTTCTTCTTTCATCCTCACCCAAAAATATTTTGCAAGTAAATGTTTTTCTTCAATAGATGCTCGAAAGGCATTCATGCCAAATAATTTAAAACTCAACCACATGCGCATGCCCCTGAAGTGCTTTGTGAGTTCAGGAGAAAGATCAGCAGGGCTCCAGTCCATTGAATTATCGACCTTTGCATCTTGCATATAATTTGCGTTATAATAATGGCTTTTGGCCAAAGCATCCACATTTTTAACCAAAACAATTCCTAAGCCATAGGCTAAGAATAATCCCTTATGCGGATCAATAACCAAACTATCTGATCGCTCAATTCCCTTGAACAGGGGATTGAATGCAGCCACTAATTTAAACGCGGCTCCATAAGCTCCATCCACATGGAACCAACACGAATATTTATCTGTCAGATCAGCGATTTCATTCAAAGGATCCACAGCACCGACATCTGTAGTGCCTGCAGATGCAAACACCATAAATGGTATTCGACCTGCTTTTTTATCAGAATCCATAAACTGCTCCAAAGCGCTAACATCCATTCTATACTCTGAATCCATCGGCACATGCCTCCAGATCGTTTTTCCCAAACCTGCAATACGAAGTGCCTTATGCACACAGTGATGAACCTGTTCAGTCATATAAACCACCGCCTCTTCAACTTTACTACCCTCTATCCCCATATAATCTCTAGCAGTAGTCACTGCAATCAAGTTAGCAATGGATCCTCCAGAACTGAGATTGCCACCCGAATCCAATGGATAACCCATCTCTTTCGCAGTCCACTTAATCAGATCATTCTCCATTTTAACTGCTCCAGGGTTTGCATAAAAAATACCTGCATATCTATTTGAAACTGCTGCCAGATAATCTCCTATTGCACTGCTGTAAAGTCCACCACCAGGAATATAGCCTAGGTGTCCACCTGAAGCAGGGTTTATACCAAAATGGTCAACAGTAGATTTAATTTTTTCCAAGGCATTATCAATAGAATCACCATCTGGACCAAAGTCTAAGAAATCAAGTTCTTGTCCATCGTATTGCTCATAGGCCTTTCCAGCGTCGAGCCCTTGAACAAATTCTAGCCCATAATCATTGACTTTTTGATTCCAATCTTTTAGCAGCTCGGTTCCTGGCTCCAACTTTTTAGAGATCGCTTCAAGTTTTTCAATGTCCTTTATCAAATCCTGCATAATCCAATTTAGGGTTCTACCTGGTTATAAAAAATAGTGCTTATCAAATTACAATTTTACCTTCTTAATTTTTTACTTTAAGTCCTATGAAATCAAAATATATCCCTTATCAGTATACAGCTCTTACAGCAGAAGACTCTCTTGAACAAGCCAAATCTTTTTACGAACATATCAACAAGAGAAGATCCGTTCGTCACTTTTCTAGTAAAGCTGTAGCTGAAGAAGTAATCAATAAACTAATTCTGACGGCCTCCTCTGCACCATCCGGAGCACATAAGCAACCCTGGACTTTTTGTGCTATTTCAAACCCTGAGCTAAAAGCAAAGATTCGAATTGCAGCAGAAGAAGAGGAATACAAAAACTATCACGGAAGAATGGGTGAGGAATGGGTTAAAGATCTTGAGCTTCTAGAAACAGATTGGAAAAAACCATTTTTGGAAAATGCACCCTGGTTAATCGTCGTTTTTAAAAAAGTACATGACCTATCGCAGGGGAAAAAGAAGAAGAATTATTATGTAAATGAGAGTGTAGGAATAGCGAGTGGGTTTTTAATATCTGCTATTCACAATGCAGGTCTTGTAACACTGACCCACACCCCAAGCCCTATGAATTTTCTTGAAAAAATCCTTGAAAGGCCTAGCAATGAAAGAGCTTTTCTCTTGCTTCCTGTAGGGTATCCTGAGACGGCTGTTAAGGTACCTGATTTAACAAGAAAAAAGCTCTCTGAGGTTTCCAAATTCTATAAGTAATCAGATCCCTGAATAGACGATCTCTCCATTTAAAATTGTATAAATTACTTCCGTTTCCAAGATATCCTCTTCTGAACAAGTGATAAGGTCATTTGAAAGCACAACAAAATCAGCATACTTTCCTTGTTCAATTGAACCCTTGATATCATCTTCGAATGCTGCAAATGCATTCCCTAAAGTATATGAATACACAGCCTCTTCTCTGCTCATACTTTGTTCTGGAAAAAACTCAAAACCATTATCTGCACGCTTTCGAGTAACGGAGGCATAAAAACATTCAATTGGGTCTATTCTTTCAACAGGAACATCGGTGCCATTCGCTATTATCACTCCGTTGTCTAACAGTGTCCGCCAAGGATATGCTCCATATTTCGATCGTACTTCCCCGAGTCTACTTTCTACAAAGGGAGCATCAGAAGTACAATGAATTCCCTGCATCGAAGCAATTATCCCCATCTCTCTAAACCTTGGAATATCCGCAGTATCTAAATGCTGTGCGTGTTCTATTCTCCACCGATAATCATTAGCCACTTGCCCACTAAAACTTTTTTCCATTATATCCAGAACTTCTTTATTTGCTCGATCTCCAATAGCATGTACGCAAAGCTGCATGCCATGTTTTTCAGCTAGGGCTGCTATTGCACGAACCTCATCGATACTCGTCGTATTTTGCCCATGAAATCCATCCTTATCATTGTAGGGTTTTAATAACCAAGCACCAAAGGCACCAAGTGCACCATCGACTTCTGTTTTTATAGCTCGACAGGTGAAGAAGTCATTCCCAAGTCCTATGATTGGATACTGATTGAGAACAGGAGCCATATCCTCTGCCGAATGCCTAAGCATAGAGTAAAGTCTTACCCGCATTTCTCCTGCCTCAGCACGCTCTGTATATCCCTCCATATCATAAAAGTAAGTCCCAGCATCTTGGAAGGAGGTAACCCCGTTTTCAAGACAGCCTTCCTCTGCTTTTTCAATAGCACGCAACCATTCATCCTTTAATTCAGCTTCAGAAAAGGTAGATTTATAATTTTGAAATACCTGACTTATTATTCCCATCGCCCGCTCCTCAAAAACACCAATTACCTGACCGTTTCCGTCTTTGACAATTTCTCCACCCAATGGACTTACAGACTCTGCTGTCACCCCCGCAATATCCATGGCTGCTTTATTTGCAAAAAGTGCATGTCCACTAGCATGACGAAGTATTACAGGATGATTTGGTGTTAATGCACTCAATTCATCGTGGTATGGATATCCAAGGACATTTTTATCGGGACTTCCTGCTGACCATTTTTCCTGATGCCAACCCCTACCTTCTATCCAGGTACCTTCAGGCAATTCATTCGCAGCTTCTGAAACCATCGAAACAATTTCATCCCAAGATTTACTGTCTAAAAAATTAAGTTTCAGCAAACTATTACCAAAGCCCAAAAAATGTCCGTGACCTTCAATAAAACCTGGCATCATGAACTTACCCTCGAGATCGAATATCGTTGTTTGATCAGACTTGAAAGGATCCATTGACTCGACCGTCCCTGTACCAATCACCTTTCCATCTTTAACAGCAACAGCAGAAACAGTTTTCTGCTCATCACTTACTGTCCATATATTTCCATTGATATAAATAACATCTGCTTGTAATTGCTGCTCAGAAGCACAGCTGTAAAGAAGTGTAATTACTAATATCAGTAAGGGCAATTGCTTATTCATAATTATTGATTAATGCTACAATATGAAATTCAAAATAATATTTACACAGGTTTTAGCATATCCTGCTTGAAATTTTATCTTTGAAGAAAAAGAAAATAGTGCATCTAAACTCTATAGTTTCCTTTTTGAGAAATATAAGAAAATTACACCGTGTATTGGGACTTTCCATATGCCTACTTGTTATAATAAGTGCCACAACGGGTATTTTACTTTCTTATAAAAAGCAAGCTGAATGGATACAGCCCTCTACACAATCCGGCAAATCTGCGCAGACAGAACAGTTCATATCTATTGACTCAATACACAAAATTGGAATTAAACAGGTCATTGGCCTTAAAAATACCATTACCATTGATAGGATTGATATTAGACCTGAAAAAGGAATCGCAAAAATTCTCTACAAAGATGCAAACTGGGAGATGCAAATAGATATAAGTACAGGAAAGGTCCTTTCCCAAAAAGCACGCTACAGTGATTTAATTGAACGTATCCATGATGGGTCTTTTATATCAGAGAGCTTTAAGCTTGGATCTATGACCTATCTGGGACTTGGTCTCCTAATACTAACATTTAGTGGACTGGGGCTTTGGTATGGTCCAAAGGTAATTCGCAATAAAAAGTAAGTTACCAATACAATGGAATAAATTGAAAGCCATTTATTCGATTATATTCTAAGCTAGGTGAAGGTACCTTGAATATATTTAGAACCTTAAATGCCGCTTTCAAAAAACCAGAATTCGTCTCAATGCGTGTAAAATCAATATCAAACGAAAGATAATACTGACTATATCTTGGAAAGTCCGTAGGATCTAAAAAATAACTTGGTTCATCGGCAGGCCAATTATTATCGACTCCACCGTATAGATTCTCGGCTCCATAACCCAAGGCTACATTCAACCATTTAGGAAATCGGCTATTTTTATTCCTGCTAAACGATGCGGGATTGACTGACAACCATAGATTCATCGTATTGTAATCCTTGAGATACCTTGCTCCAAGCCCTGAACCATAAAGCTCCTCTCCTCTTTCTTTTAAATTCGTTTCCGTACCATCTTGCCCAATAAGTGTATGGGCTGGATAAGGACTAAAAGTATTCGATGATTTAAGTATAATTCGCTGTTCATTCCATATTTTTTCTTGAAATGCAAAGACACCAACACCTAAAGTATTAAATGCTACATCTGGCACAGAAAAACCCCAGTCATTTGAAAAGCCATCCATGATCTCAAAGGTAAGTTGTACCCCAGAACCAACAAGCACTGCTGCAAATAGCGACTTCTGCTTGGGCAGTCCGGTCCATCTTATATAACTGTATGCGATGCTAGCTTCTGTATAGGCAGAATACATATGGCCCGCTTTGTCCATGTGGGCCCAATCGCCCATATCATTGTGAAAATGAAATCGGCCAAGCTCATATTGACTATACCACTGTGTCCATAACCAAGTAGAACCTGCAGCATAAACACCTAAACCTGCAACCAGCGAGTGATTGAAACGTTTCTTGTCCAGCGAGTCAGGAATTTCAAAAAAGGTACCATTAGTCTGACTGAACAATCCATTCGTACAAAAAAGAATAATCAATAAAAAAAAAGTCTTAGATTGTTTTAGCATGGATTATTTGATTAATTCTCCAGATAAGGGAAAAGATCCTTTAATCTAGCTGCATTAAACTAAACTAACAATACTTATAACATGTTTAACAAAAATTTCAGGCTACTGGGTACCCTTGGTGGGATCATTTTGATCTTCATTCTTGTACTTTCTAGCGCTACCTTTCTAACTGTTGACCCTGGTCAAACAGGCGTTGTCTTCAAACGATTTAGTTCTGAGGGTCTAGATAAGGAAAATCTACTAAGACCTGGATTCCATGTAATTGCACCTTGGAATAAGGTATATATATACAATACCCGTGAGGTTACAATAGAGGAACAAATGAACCTTATTTCCAATAATGGTCTTGAAATTCGAGTAGATGTTACCGTTCGGTTCCGAACTAATCCAAAAGAAATAGGTACTCTGCACGAAACTATTGGTGATAATTATACAGAAGTCCTTGTTCGTCCTAATGTTCGTTCTGCTGTACGTAAGGTCATTGGTAAATTTACACCAGAAGAGCTTTACTCGACAAGAAGAGATGAAATCCAGACACTAATTGAAGGTGAATTAACAAAAAGTTTAGACGCGAAGAACATCATTCTGAGCAGAGCTTTGATCAGAGGAATTGACTTACCACCAAAAGTAAAGCAAGCTATTGAAGAAAAGCAACAGGCTGAACAGCTGGCACTGAAGTACGAGTATATTCTCGCTCAAGAAAGGAAAGAAGCTGAGCGTAAAATTATCGAGGCGCAAGCTAAAGCCGAATCAAATAGAATATTAAATGCTTCCCTAAGTCAGAATATTCTAAAGGACAAAGGTATCGAGGCGACACTTGAACTTTCCAAATCTCCCAACTCAAAAATTATCGTAGTTGGTAGCGGAAAGGATGGACTGCCACTTATCTTAGGAGATAATTAAAAAAAAAGCTCGCCAATTAATTTGGCGAGCTTTTTTTTTATTGAATAAGAACAGTTTGAACTCCAAGCTCTGTGCTGGTCCTCAACACAAGCTTATAAATCCCTTTTTCGACTAGGTCAATCGCTAGGAAATCTTCCTGCAAAACCTCTTCTGATTCGTAGACTATCTGCCCCAAAGTATTATATACGCTAATAATTGCTTCTCCTGAAGTTTCTTGTAAATCAATATATACTTTCCCAGTACTTGGATTTGGATATACACTAAAATCTAGTTCGCTAAAGGCAATATCTTCTACATCTGTTGTCAATAAGACTTCATATTTCTTATCAACCTTACGCTTATAAGAAAGTAAGATTTCGTTTGTGCCTGCATCCAGTACATCAATTAAATAATAATTGATGTGACAAGGAATACCAACAGGGCTAGAAAGCGAAACAATTTCATTTTCAAAGCCTAATTCAATGTCTTCAGACAAAATAGGTTCAAGACCTTCAATTGGACCATTAAAATCATATGGAGTTAATCGAACATATACTTCATTCGCTTCTGTACTCTGAAGACTTACATTACAAAACATTGCATCCCCAGGTTGGGAGATAGATCTATCTACAGGGGATGTTTCCAAAACCTGAAGATCTATTGGAGCATAAACTACTCTAAAGTTATTGAAGACTCCTTGAAACTTAAATTGCCCTAGAACATGTTCACCTGCGTCATCCAAAACCTGTAGTCTAAATCCATCTGCATAAGTATAAGTATCATCAACAGTAAACTCTGCTGCTCCTTCTGGATCCATATTTGAAAAGATACCTGGATCATTACCATAACACTCTTCAATAACTGAGTCTCCCATTAAAGGATCAAAATAGACCCAATAATTTGACGCATAATTTTGTTTTACTTTTGTGCTAAAATCAACCTGAAAGTAATCGCCAAAATCAAGATAATTTTCGATGTCTTCAAATGAAAACCCATCAATTATCACCTTACCAAAAGAGATATCTGCTGGAATAACAAAGCTCCCGTAGTTTTTATTTTCCTCATAGTCGGTAATGTTTACCTCAATTGAATCAACATGTACATATTTCCCACCACCTATAAAGAAACTGCAAGCCTCTATATTGAGTGCCTCAGGCTCGTTAGAACTTTTATCAATTAGGTAAAACGGTGAAAAAGCACCATTTGTCATTGGGGTAGCTGTCATTTTATGACCTAAATCTTCATTTCCTGCTTCATATTCATAACTCATAAATACTTTGTCCTCACCGATCAAACATTGATAAGGAACTTGCCCGGTATTGTAGGGATAAAAATCATAAAAAGCTGGAAAATCTTCTCCGTAGAAAATACTGACAGGAACGGAGAATTCTCGTTTAATATCATTCAAGGTAACACCGGTAATTTTTACTCTAATCTCATCGATATGCCCTTCACCTCCTTCAATAAAAAACTTGAGCGGAATAAATGAAACGCCAGATTCAACCAATGGGGACCCAACTATTGTCTCACAATCTTCACATGCACTTCCCTTACTGAAAGGAGTAATAAACACGCGCATCCCATCAGGATCATCGGTAAAGACATTGAAGCTGTAATTAATCTCTGTTCGACCAGCATTATGATTACTGGGAACAACAGAATAAACACCAAGATTAGAGGAAATATCAAAAACCTCGTAATTCTGGGAAAAAGAAAAAGAAACAAAGAATAATAAAAAAAGTGGTAAAGTAATTAGCTTTTTCATAGTACCAAGGGATAAAAGAGTTAATGTAATTGGGATAAATAGATAATAAACATTAGTCAGAACAAAAGTGTGTAGTAATTATCCTTAAAATCTAATCGGTCTGATTAACTATTGTTTTGTGTAATTCTCGGGTAGGCTCATGTTACAAATTTAATTAATTTTTATATAAAAATAACAACTATAGAGGGTTCACAAAGCGTTAATAAAATCTTAAAAGACGTAAAAATGTCGTCTGGACATTGTAATTGCTCGTCTCCGAAAAAAAAAATAAAAAAAAACTCAGTAAACATTTCCACCAAAGATTTTTTTTTATAAATTTGCATCGCTTTACAGCACAAAGGTTAGACCTATGGTGTAATTGGCAACACTACAGTTTTTGGTACTGTCATTCTAGGTTCGAGTCCTAGTAGGTCTACAAGAAAAAAGCCTCGCAAATTTGCGAGGCTTTTTTATTTCAATTTTCTTTTGATTAATCCAAGGCAACCTGAGTGGTACCTGAGCCTCCTTGCATAGGAGACCAATGAGAACTTCGTATTTTCCATGAACCATTTTCCTTTACAAAAGTCTGAGACACCCTTGTCCTGTATACACTAACAGCTTCAGAATTATTGGGCTTTATACTTCCTTCTGAATAGTAATAAGCAACAGCAGCCTGTCCAGGGACTAGACTAACTACAGTAATGTGCTTTCTACTAAGATTTTGAGTTCCTCCACCAAAATCACGCCCATCTGGTGCAATCTCAACCATAAGACCTCCACTAGACCAAAACTCTAAAGCGCCATTTGCAGAATAATTATTGTCATATACTCCCTGATTTGCTCCTGCTTGTTCGTTTAGAATAAGCGCCTTTATCTCTTCAGCATCATTTTGCTCCTGCGTTTGTCCAATTGAAGCAATAGACATTGAAAGAATAGTAGCCGTAATCAAAAAGCTAAGCTTAAAGAATTTCATAATTAGTTAGTTTAATTATTAGTAATGAGTTATCCTTTAAGACTGGAGTAAAAATGACTTATCAATAGATGATGAGGTTGAACTACCTTAATAAAAAGGCCATATCTATGATAGCTCTTTCAACAAAACGTAGTAAAGTAACACTAAAAATCTACTGATTATCAAAACATTAAATAAAATCAAGAAAATTTCTTCAGGCGCTTATCTATGAGTTTAATATATTTTCTACAGCTTGCTCTAAAAGCAGCTTTTGAATGCTCTATATGAAACAACATTAACCCTCTTAATTCACTAAGTAATTCTGGCTCTTTCAAAGCAATTTTAAAAATTGCCTCTACGGACAAACAGCGAATAGCAATCTCTGTTTTTTGAGATTCTAGTAACTTAAAACATTGTTCTAACACATACCCCTCCTGGGCTTCATTAAAGTCAATGGAACGAAATATATGAAGAAGATTTCGAGTACTTGGATTAAGTACCTTATCAGAAATAAAAAGAGCTAGCAGCTGTTCTGTATAAACGGATAAATCTATCGGATTTCTAGCCATGAGCGTATTGAGTGCCCAACCTGCTCTATGGCTGTAAGCTTTATTATTATCTAACATCAATCGCACCAATACGGACAAACTATCAGGATTTCGAACTACATAGTCCGCAACCCTGATTGCATCTTCCTTTTTGCAAGCTTTTAAGAAAACTCCCTTCAGGTCCATTCATTCTATTTAGAAGGCCCTAATTCAAGATTCAACTCAATCTCCTTTTGCTCTCTAACTACTTTTAACTTCACTCTATCCCCAACTTGAAAATTCTCTAATGCCAAGACTAAATCACTGTGGTCTTTAACATCAAAGTCTCCTATTCCTGTAATACGGTCACCCCAAGCTATAGCGTTCCGAATCATCCTTGAGGGAAGTACACCCGCAAGATCTGCGGCCCCGCCTTCTATAACTTTTGCAACAATAACACCATCAGAACTATCAGGTTTATACTGCTCCTGAAGAATCGTGATACCTAAAGTAGGACGTTGAATCTTTCCATATTTGACTAATTCAGGAATAACCCATTTCAATGCATCTACAGGTATACTAAATCCAATTCCCGAATATCCTCCAGAAGGACTTATAATAGCTGTATTAACTCCTATCAATCTTCCCGAAGAATCCAATAACGGGCCCCCAGAATTACCGGGATTAATAGCTGCATCTGTTTGTATAACGTCTCTTATTTTTATCCCACCAGGTGACTCTATTTCGCGCCCCAAGGCCGAGACAACACCAGTAGTAAGCGTATGATCAAGTCCAAAAGGATTGCCAATCGCAATCGTAGATTGACCTACTCTCAACTTTGATGAATTCCCAAGATTTAAAGGTTTGATATCTTTAATCTCATCTTCTATTTTCAAAAGTGCAAGATCCTTGGTCTGTGCCTCACCAATAAGAGTAGCTTCATAAGTATCTCCTCCTACAAATGTAACCTCTATCTTTTTTGCACCCTGTATCACGTGCCAATTCGTGACGATATGACCTTCATCATCCCATACAAAACCAGAGCCGCTTCCTTTAGGAATCTCCATTATATTTCTAGAAAAATAGTCCCTACGATATGCCGATGTATTGATGTAAACCACCGATGGTGCTGTCTGCTCAAATAAGTCAATCAAAGCTTGCTCAGAAGCATGAAGATTAGCCTCCCAAGAAACGGATTCAACTGCACCCTTGTCCTGAACTAAAGAGACTTCTTGAACTTGGTCTATTTCTATATCTTTTCCTCCAAAGGCACCATACAAGCCTGCTCCAAATAAGACGAGCCCTGCCCATAATAAAATATTATTATTCATCTTTTTACTCATTTTATTTCGGTTAAACGAACATTATTATAACGAATTCAACCTGAAATAGATATCTGAAGAATTAATTTTTGCTAAAATTTCGAAGAAACCTAGTATTCAATCGACAAATCAAGGCCAAGAAATACCCGGAAACCTACCTCTGAATACATCAAGCTCTTCACCCACAAGTTCGTAGCCATTTAAAAATACGGAAACCTGAGCATTTGTATAACCAAGAAGCTCCAAACTATTTAATAATGTCTTCGCTTGACCTATACTCTTAAACATACCGAGTTGAAAACTCATTTGATTCCCACCTGATACTGAATTAATAATTAGTGGACTGTACCTAAAGAGAATAGGATCCTGTTGGTTTACATTGGATTGAAAAACTTCAACAGAATAGGATATACCATTCAAAAATTCTGAAAGACCATCAAAGGCCGAATCTCTAGAAATTGAATCAAGTTTTGGCCAGGCATAGGGTTCTTCAATAAATTCATCATCCATAGACCACAAACTAAGATCGACTCTATTATTTGCCCGCTGTCCATAATAAGATTCTTTCTCACCATCCCGTGCAATAGCTAAAGGGAAATAATTACTAAAGCTTCTAATCGAGATTTGCTCTTTGTACACTCCAAAATCTTCTAGGTAAGTTCTAATCTTCAAGCCTCTCTGATAAGACAAATAAGCATTAGTTTGATTCTGTTTGATGTCATTAGAATGAACGTTCAAGATAAGTCGTAACTGACGATCTCGACTCAAACGCCTTGCAATTCTAACCAGGTAGTCCTTGTTGGAATTAGAAAGCAGATCAGAATCTCCCCCATAATATACTGGT
>Ga0206679_10003527_pt1 | contig 11985 bp, 11 predicted proteins | sample M110012015metaG_FD_155464 | JGI IMG/M metagenome (GOLD analysis project Ga0206679, IMG submission 155464) | Ammonia-oxidizing marine archaeal communities from Monterey Bay, California, United States - M1 100m 12015 | ecosystem: Environmental > Aquatic > Marine > Intertidal zone | place: USA... | reverse complement strand
CAAAGACAAGTGATTAATTTTTTAAAATCAAAAAATACGATGATTCATCATGATGGCTATAATGAAGAAGATCTTGTGATTGATTTAGAAAATAGTAAAAATGTGGAATTAGAGTTTGATGATATTGATAAAATTGATTTTGAAGAAAAGACTTGGGGCAGTGCCTTGTATATAGAATATGAAAAAAATGGTAAAAAAGAGAATTTTCAGTATGCAATAGCTCAAGATTGGGTAAAATATCCAATAAAAGAGCCTACAAAATTCATGAAAGTAGACTGGGCGCCATTTGTCCAATATGTTAAAGAAAGGCAAAAATTTACCAAATAAAATTGGGAAAAGTTTTCGCTGTCGGTGTTGGACCAGGTTCTCCAAAATACGTGACAGAAATTGTGAAGGAAATTGTTCAAAATTGTGACATTGTAATTGGTTACAAATACACCCTAAAAACAATAGAGAAATTCATTGAAGGGAAAGAAATCTACGAGATAACAATGAACGACCAAGAGAAATCTTATCAAAAAATTCTTCCAGAATTGGGCAATAGAACATTAGTAATTCCATTTACAGGCGATGTAAATTTTTCCGAATCAGAAGTAGTTGATAGATTAATAGAAATTTTTGGAGAAGTTGAAATTGTTCCAGGAATAAGTTCTATTCAAGTTGCCGCATCTAGAGCTAAAGTACCTCTAGATAAATCCAAAGTGATTACAATGCACGTTACAACCCCAATTGAAGATAAAAAATTAGAGTTACAAAAAGCATTGATAGATGGTTTTAGTGTTGTTTTAGTCCCTAGACCATGGCCAAAACAACCAGACAAACATTTTATGCCATCTGAAATTGCAATTTATCTTCAAAAAAATAATTTTGATACTGCAAAAATGAAAGTTCATGTTTTTGAAGCAATTACAACAGAAAATGAAACTAGTTTTGTAGGAACTGTAAAAGACTTGGAAGGAAAAGAATTTTCGGACTTGTCTGTAATGGTGTTTAACCAAGCAAGTTTAGACTCTTACATGAATTATAGATGGCAATGGGAAAACTAAATTTTAATTAAAATCCGGGCATTTCAATATTTTCGTTTTGAACTAATTCAATCATGTAAAATTCAACATATCCACCTACTAAAAGAAGTACCACTACAATTCCAATTTCAATAATAGTTGGTTTGAGAAATTGAGAAAGGTTTGTTTTTGTAATTACTGCTTTAATCAGAATAAAACTTCTAGAAATTCCCAGAGAGTATGCAAAAATCTCCATTAGTCCAAATGGAGATAAAAATAGAATAGAAAGTGGTGAAATATCGGCTATTTCAGGCATCATAGTTACAATTGAGGCAAATGCATATCCTGTTGACCATGCAGAAAATAGTCCCCAAACAATTCCAAATCCAGGAATAAACATAGGCAACGCAATAGTGGTGTTATGTACAAAAATACCAAATGCATCAATGTCTAAAACCAGTTTTTCAAATTCTTCCATGAACAAACTTGCTTCTTCTTCACTTACAGTAGACATCGAGCCAAGTTGGAAAATAATTGTAAAAATTACTAAAAATACAAAAAATGTAATTATTCTAATTTTATTCATATTCTCCATTTTTGTAAACAATATTTGAGGGTTGGTAGCGCAGATTTAATTAAACCAAATTATATTTTTTGATATGAAAAAAGAGTTGTCTTTTGTGTTAAATTATGCATTAAACAAAGGATTTCAAATTCATCCAGACGCTTTTAAAATTTTAGACGATATTACTGATGTTAAAAAATTAGAGAAGATCATAAAAGAAGTTGTTAAAGAAAAAACCAGGCAGAAACTATTTCAAATTAATCAAGACGATTTGGAAACTTATCTTGGAATTAAAGATGATCCTAATCTTCTGAATGAAATGAAAATTTTATCAGATCCTACTCACAAAATTACTTCAGGAGAGGGAGTTAAAGGGTACAATGCCTTGTTTTCTAGTCGTTTTAACAAACTTAAAAGAATAATTTCAGATAGACCAGAATCAAAATTGATCAAATCCATATCAGCTGTTAAAACAACAAAGTTGGAAAATGATGTGTATGTGTGTGGATTGGTGACTATGAGAAATGCAGAGAGAAACATAACAAAATTAGTGCTTGAAGACCCGTCAGGTTCGTTTGAAGGTATAATCTTTGATGATGAATTACAAAAAACTGCTGGCACCCTCTTAATTGATCAGTTTGTGATGGCGCGTGTTGCTTCAGCAAAAAATTCTGGATTAATGGTTAAAGATCTAATAATGCCTGACATTCCAGATCAAAAAATCAATAAATCAGAAAGTGAGGTGTATGCTGTATTTTTATCAGATCTGCACATTGGAAGCAAATATTTCATGGAAAAAGAATTGAGTGAATTTGTAACATGGCTATCTAGTCCAGATTCTGTTGCAAGAAAAGTACGTTTTGTCTTAATTGGGGGAGATATTGTTGATGGTGTTGGGATATACCCAAATCAGAATAAAGAATTAGTTTGTCAGACAATACAAGAACAATTACAAAAAGCAGAAGATTTACTAGATAAGATTCCCAAAAATGTGAAAATTGTCATCATGCCTGGTAACCATGATCCGGGAAGAAGAGCCTTGCCTCAACCTGCAATACCAAAAAAATACAATTCAGGTTTATGGGAAAGAGAAAATATAGAAATGGTGGGAAATCCAGCCCTGGTTTCGTTAAATGGAGTTAAAGTATTGATGTTTCATGGTCAAAGTATAGATGATATTGTAAAGACCACTCCTGGATTAAGTTATGATAAGCCAACAAATGTAATGAAGCATCTTCTTAGGGCTAGACATTTGAGTCCAATTTATGGCAGTCAAACACCAATAGCACCAGAAGTTGAAGATCTTTTAGTAATTGAAGAGATTCCAGATATTTTCCATGTGGGTCACGTTCATAGAGCCCAGTTAGACATGTACAAGGGAATTTTGCTTGTTAATTCAGGTTCATGGCAAAAACAAACACCTTTTCAAGCTAGTGTTGGAATGACTCCAAATCCAGGGCTTGCCATTATTGTAAATTTAAAAACTTTCCAAGTATTTCACGAAAATTATAATTCGAATTTAGATAATGTCTTGCAAAGTTAATTCGTTTTTGAATGATTTTTTTATCATTTCGGATGAGACTGTAAGTTTGTATTTTTTTGTTCTTCCATGAATTCCTTGATGAATTAATCGTCCGGAAATAATTCCAGATAATTCAATTTCACTTAACATTTGTGTAACTCTTCTTTGAGTCAACTCGTCTTTTCCAACTGTTTTACAGAGATTTTTGTAGGAAGAGTAGATTTCGCCTGTAGATGAGCCATTAGCCTTCATTATTGATAATAGTACTAGTTTTTCATGTAGTGGGTATGATTTTAGGGAGGCTTCCTCTTTATTTTCTTCAATTTTTAGGGAGGCCTCTCGAACTTGTTCAATTGTGACTTTATCTGATTGTTGTCTCTCGGCCAATTCTCCTGCTACTCGAAGCAGGTCTATTGCTCTTCTAGCATCACCGTGTTCTCCACCTGCAAGTGCAGCACATAGATTTAGTGCTGGTTCTTCAACAGCATTTTCAACAAAAGATTCGTTAATTCTTTCTTCTAGAATTTTTTTAATTTGTTCTACATTATAATTTGTAAATACAATCTCTTCTTCGCCCAAACTGCTAATTACTCTAGGATCTAGTTTTTCTTTAAATGTTAAGTCATTTGAAATTCCCACCATGGTGAGGGAACCGTTGTTTAATTGCTCGTTTGCTCTGGTTAGTTGGTATAGAATATCTTTGCCAGTTTTTGCCACTAGTTGAGCAAGATAGTCTATTTCATCAATTACAAAAACCGCATTAAATTTTTGATTATCAATTTTATTTAACAGCCTCTTGAAGACTTCGCTGATTGCAAGTCCGGTTGTGGGTAATTCCTTCTCATTTAGGCCTAATTGTCTGCCTAAACTAACCAATAATCCGTATAATGTTGTCTCATTTTTAGAATTTGAGTATACTAGTTTTATTGGAAAGTTTGATTTTTCAACTCTTTCTTGGATCTTTGATAATACTTTTTTTACTACTAATGTTTTGCCTGTTCCAGGTTTTCCATAAACTAATAGATTCGACGGTCGAGATTGTTTTAAAATTGGTAATAGTGATTGGGTAACTTGTTCTTGTTCAGAATTTCTATGATGTATTGTGTTTGGAATATATGTAAAATGAAGAATTTCTCGATTTTTAATTATGGATTTTCCAGATTCTGCTGCATCAAGTAATCTGTCAATAGGGTCAGACATACTCAGACACCTTCATTTCCTGCCAATTTCAACATACACATCCTTGAATAATGAGAGTATAGAATAGAATAGTAATTCTAGTTTAGTTTGTAATTAATTATTTTTAGTTAGTTTTAGATTTTCAAAAAAAAATAATTTTAAAAAGATAGAGTGGAAATATTGGTGTGTGAGGTCTTTGGTTTGAAAGAAAATTTAGTTAACAAATTGTTAATTTTATGTGAAGAAAATAAAAAAAAACCTCATTTTGACCCCTATATTTCCAATCCAGGCGTTAAGAAACTCATTAACACTGTGAATATGTCCAAAATACCCCTACATTTCCACTCCAGGCACGAATATTTTACTCCTGAAAGGTTAAACAGAAAATTAATTGTTAATAACAAAAAACAGGTTAGGCGTGGGTTAGGCAGTCAATCTTAACAAACTACAATGTTAACAAAACTGATCAGATCAGTTCAACCGTTAACATTAGATCTGTTAGATCTCAACATGGCAAAAAAACGTATACGGATAGATATGGAGGACGCAGACGGCGCCCGTTATGACATTAAATTAGAAGGAAATGTCACCAGGGATAAAGTCCTCAAAATATTTGAAATGATGGATTTGATGAATATTGAAGAAGAGGAAGAAAAATCTGTTAAAATGGATTCTATAGGCTCTAAAATTTGGCATATTGTGGACAAATTCTTCCCTATGGGCAAATTCACCTCAACTAACATTCTTGAAAAATATGAGGACGAGTTTAACGAGCCAGTGAAACTTAGTGTTATTTCGACATATTTGTCACGTTTTACATCAAAAGGCAAGGTAGAACGAATCAGAACCGGTAGAGAATGGACCTATCAATCCATCAAAATTACCCAAAAACAACAATAACTAATCAAACAATGGTTACTTTTCTAACTATCAATCTATCTTTTCCAAGAATCATTTTTACATACTCACCTTTTTGTACATCCATAAATTTTCGAAATTGTTTTGGAATTGAAATAGTACCTGCGGATGTTATTTTTACCAATACTTCATTTTCTTGTACGGACATATAATTATTATAATTTAATAATATATATAATTTAATATTTTACTATATTATTAAATAAATAAAATTTTTAAATACATTATACTAAAATTCCTATTTTTACAAACAATTTCACTTGAAAAATTATTTCAAGTGTTTATACAGATGAAATAGAAATTGACCCATCTAAAAAATTGAACGATTTGTTTGCTCGGGGAACTTGGTATGATTTTATATTATTTGTAACTCCGTCATGTAATCTATACAACAGTTGGTGTAGATGTGGCACTTGTAATTTTTAATTTCCCTTTTTCAGTAATTGAATATGTATATGGTTTTGTTTCTGTATTTCTTTGAACTAAACCATTTTCAAATAATCTTTTCATTAACCTGGATGTATGTTCTCTGCTTTTCTTTATTGTGATTTGTATGTCACGTGATGTCATAGCTTTGTTTGTGATTAGATGCAACACACTATCAGTAGGGCTCACATGTTCAATATTTGAAATATTGGGCACCGAAACAGGTTTCTCAATAACAATTTCACGCTTCTCAACAACTTCAATCTCTTTTTCACGCTTCTCATTGTTTTCCACCAATTTTTCCATGAATTCCTTCAATTCCAGGTTAGGGTCTACTGGATTTTCTTCAATTCCTTGAATTTCTAATGCATCTAGGCGTATTTTCATATCAATTAATTGTCTTTCATAGTACTCTAAACGCTCTGCTTGAGTAGGATCAACAACATCACTACTAGATTTAATGAATGGACGTACTTTAAAGAATAGATACAAACCACCCAAACCAATCATAAATGCCAAAATCACACCTAAAATCACTTCAGGATCAGGAATTTCTATTAACATCACAATTTCTATGCCTATGTTGTGATTTATTGTGATTGACTAAAATTAATTCACACTTTAGATTAACAATCTCACATTAACAATCTCACAACCAATATGATAATCACAATCAATTACACATTATACAAATCACACTAATCACATATTTGATGCCTGTCTGATTAACTTCTCTATCACATTAATCACTTCATCTTCTCTTTCAGGAAAGATATCACTCTCATTAATCACACTAATTTGTTCAGATAGTTTTGATATCACATCAATATCATCAGGCAAAAGTATGCCTAAACCACGTAAAAGTACGATTGAATAGAATAATCCAACCAATTTCTCTCTAGATTGACCAACTTGCCTATAATACGCTCCTTTAGATATAGAAAAACTAGATTCTAAAAGATCCTTCTGATTTAAAATAATTTCAATTTGTCGCTCTGTAAATAGTGATTTTTTGATGATTTTACTAATAATATTGTTAAAATTAGATTGTTTAGACTCTGCCATAGCTATACAAATCTGTATACCAACATTCCAATTAAACTTTAAAGTGTCGTATACAGACCTCAATTATGGAAAAAATCAAAGTTGAATCGTTCCTAAAATCAGAACTAGAAAAAAAGAACGCGTTACTATTTGTCTTAATTGACTCTGAAGTTTCAAACTTGGAGGCTTCAAGCAAACTTGCACAAGATGTTGAAAAAATTGGCGCATCTGCTATTTTGGTTGGAGGTTCGTCTGCTAATGATCAAATTGAAATGTCCCAAGTCGTAAAAGGTATAAAAAAAGATATTAAAATTCCAATAATTTTATTTCCAGGAAATGTTACAGGTGTTGTACCTGATGCTGATGCCATTTTATTCAGCTCTTTAATGAATTCTGAAAATCCTTATTTTATTACACAAGCACAAGCATTAGCAGCGCCAAGTGTTGCTAAGTTTGGTTTAGAGCCATTACCAACTGCTTATTTGGTGATAGGAGATGGCACATCTGCCTGGTTCGTCGGTTCTGCAAGAGGGATTCCGTTTGAAAAACCTAAAATCGCTGCTGCATATTCACTAGCAGCACAGTTTCTTGGTATGAGATTTGTATATTTAGAAGCAGGTTCTGGTGCAAAAACCAATGTGACTCCTGAAATGGTTAAAACCGTCAGACACACATTTAACGGATTTTTGATAGTTGGAGGTGGAATTAAAGATGTTGAAACTGCTGAAAGTTTGGTTAAAGCAGGAGCAGACGCATTGGTAATTGGAACTTTTCTTGAAAAAGGTGGCAGTCTCACAAAATTAGAAGAAATAGCAAAAGCAATTCAAAGAAGCAAGTAATACTATTCAATTATGTCTGAAAACGACGCAATCTCTCGTATTCGTGATATTGACATGCCAGATTATTATCTAGATTACTATTCAAGTCTCTCAAATGAGACATATACCATATTTGAACATGCAGCATTAGCAAAATCTACCTTAATTGATTCTTCAGGCATAATTGAGCCTAAAATTGCATTTGATTTAGCAGACAGGGTGGCAAAAATGCACGAAATTGACATTGCTGATCCATTAAGAGAAATTTTAAAAATTAACGGAAAAGAGCTTTCTGCATTAATTTTAGCTAAAGACATTGCTTTAGGAAAATACTCCCTTTCAGATGCTTCTTTAGAGGAAAAACTAGATCTTGCAGTTCGTGTAGGATTGGCAATAATTACCGAAGGTGTCACTATAGCACCTTTACAAGGAATTAGTGAAGTTAAAATAAAAAAAAACAAAGATGGGACTGATTATCTTTCAGTTTCAATTGCGGGTCCTATGCGTTCAGCAGGCGGAACAGAGTCTGCAGTTACTTTGTTGATTGCAGACCATGTCAGAAAAATAGCAGGTCTATCAAAATTTCAAGCAAATTCTTTTGATGATGAAACAGGTAGATTTGTAGAAGAATTACGAATTTATGAAAGAGAGGCCAGCAGTTTTCAATTTCATATATTGGATGAAGATATTGAACATGTTATTTCTAATCTTCCTGTTGAATTAGCTGGTGTGGACACAGATCCATATGAAGTTGTTAATCATAAAGGAATGACTCGAATTCAAACTAATCGAGTTAGAGGTGGAGCTTTACGTGTACTAAATGATGGCTTGATTGGAAGATCAAAAAAATTACTCAAAAGAATAGAAATGTACAATTTAGATGGCTGGGAATGGCTAAATGATCTTAAAGGCGCAGTTCAAACAGGAGATAACCAAGAAGACGCTGCAGCAAAAAGAATGCGTGAAGTAATTACAGGCAGATCAGTTTTATCCATGCCTAACAAATTAGGCGGATTTCGACTCCGATATGGAAGAGCGTGTAATACGGGTTTTGCAGCAGTAGGATTTCATCCAGTTGTTGCTGAAATTTTAGATCATACCATAGCTGTTGGAACTCAAGTCAAAATTGACATTCCGGGAAAAGGAGCAACTGTGGCATTTGTTGATTCTATTGAAACTCCTACTGTACGTCTTTTTAATGGAGATGTTGTAAAAATTAGAGATGTCAAACATGGAATAGAAATTAAAAATAAAATTGAAAAAATTTTACATTTGGGAGACGTTTTAATTACATTTGGAGATTTTCTTGAAAATAATGCTCAACTAATACCTTCAGGATATGTGGAGGAAATTTGGATAGAGGAATTAAAACAAACAATTCTAAAATTTGAGCCTGATAATCAATATCTGAAACAATTTTTAACCAAAATCCCTACAGTTGACGAAGCACTAAAAATTTCACTTGATTTCAAATTTTCATTACACCCACACTATCTTTATTTTTGGGATAAAATTTCACCAGAAGAATTAATTCAACTTTTGGAACCGAAAAATTTCAATGAAAATTTCATTGAATATTCAATTGAAATCAAAAAAATCCTTGAGAAACTGGGAACGCCTCATAAGCTTGAAAACCAATCTATAATTTTAGAAAATGACGAAGCAAAAATATTCTTTAATTTATTATTTGTAACAAAACCAACAATTAATGACTTATCCATTCCTGAAATTTTATCGAAGTCATCAAAAATTAAAATTAATAATAAATTTTCTACCTCCATTGGAGTTAGAATAGGAAGACCTGAAAAAGCAGCAGCACGACAAATGAAACCCCCTACTCATGTACTATTTCCAATTTCTGACAAAGGTGGACCAACTAGAGATCTTCTGAAAGCATCAAGAAATGAACACTTCTTTGCAAATATTCACAATAGACATTGCCAACAATGTAATGAGCCATCTATTGGAATTAAATGCTCTAAATGTGGTACAAAAACAACAATTACTTTCAGATGCAGTAACTGCAGAGATACATTAACAGAACCATATTGTGAGAAGTGTAAGCGCAAAGCTCCGGCACATTCTCATAAAAAATTTCCATTAAAATCAAGATTACTTTTAGCTCAAGAAAAAATGGGACTTCGTGCAAAAGAGCCTTTCAAAGGTCTTAAAGAATTAATCAATCAAGATAAAATTGCAGAACCTCTTGAAAAGGGACTTGTACGTCAAAATCTGGGCTTGACTACCTTCAAAGACGGGACTGTTAGATTTGATGCCACAAATTCTCCTTTAACTCAATTCAAACCCTCGTGGATTGGAACATCTATTGAAAAACTAAAGGAATTGGGATACTCTCATGATATTGACGGAAAACCACTTGAAAGTGAAGATCAAATAATTGAACTTAGAATGCAAGATGTTGTTATTCCTAACGAAAGTGGAAGATATTTGGTTTCTACTTGTAAATACATTGATACGCTTTTAGTGAAATTTTATGGAAAATCTTCATTTTACAATGTAAATAATACTGAGGAATTAATTGGTCATTTGATAATTGGTCTAGCACCTCATACTTCTGTTGGAATTGTAGGACGAATAATTGGATACACAGAAACTCATGTTTGTTTTGGAACACCAAATTGGCATTCAGCAAAAAGAAGAGATGCTGATGGCGATGCTGATTCCATTATGCTTTTGATGGACAGCCTACTCAATTTTTCAAGACAATTTCTTTCTGATAGAATAGGAGGTTTAATGGATGCACCATTACTTGTTCAACCACTTGTTTTACCACATGAATCTCAACCACAAGCACATAATCTTGAAGTGACAAAAATACTTCCTCTGGAATTTTTTGAATCCACATTTCAACAAAGTAAAGCATCAGATGTTACTTCAGTTGAAATTATTAAATCCCGGTTAGAAACAAAAAGGCAATTTTATGATTATTATTTTACCCACTCAACATCATCATTAACGACCTCAAAATCTCGAAGTGCATATTCAACATTGGGTTCAATGCTTGATAAATTCGATATGCAAGTAAAGAACGCTGAATTAATTGATGTCGTCAATCCGTCAGAATTAGTTTCAAATGTTATTTCAACACATCTTGTTCCAGATATTATGGGGAATCTTAGAGCGTATGCAAGACAAAGTTTTAGATGTACTGCATGTGGAAAATCATATCGCCGGATGCCTCTTATTCAAACATGTGTATGTGGACATAAATTAATTGCAACAATTACTAGAGGTTCTGTTGAAAAATATCTAAAACTTGCTAAAAGACTAGTTGACAAATATGATGTTGGTGAATACCAACGTGGAAGAATTCATGCTTTATCTGATGAAATAGAACTGGTTTTTGGTAAAAGCCAAGGTGATCAATCACTTCTTACAGATTATGCCTAAAATTATCTTAATTTGACGTATTCGTAGGCGCCAAGTTTATTGTCAAAACAATATTTGACTTTTTGATAATCTTTTCTCCAAGATTTGACTTTAGGAAGAACCTTTTTTGGATCCTTCTTTTCAATAATTATTTGTTTGATGAATGTTGCAATTTCTCTCATTTCATTTTCCTTCATTCCTAATCTTGTAATTTCTGATACACCTAATCTAATTCCACCTGGATGGAAATAATTTCTTCCTGCTTTAATATCCCCAGGAATAAGTTGTCTGTTTACAATTATGTTTGCTTTTTCTAATTCAGCTTCTACTTTGCCACCATCAGAATAATCCAAAACATTTACTGCAATTTGATGTGATTGTGTAAATCCCCTACTTTCACCTAACACCTTGAATCCGTTATCACTTAATGCTTCTGCAAAGGATTTGGCATTTTTAATAACTTGTGCAGCATAATCTTTTCCAAATTCTAATGCTTCTGCAAAAGCAACTGCTTTTCCTGCCATATTGTTAATGTGATGACTACTTGTCAGACCTGGGAATGTTGCTTTTTTAATTGGCTCTTCATGTTCTTCAGAACCTAAAACTAATCCGCCTTGAGGACCAAACAATGTTTTATGAGTACTCATTGTCATTGTATCTGCACCTTCACGTAATGGATCTTGGAATTTGCCACCGGCAATTAATCCTGCAACATGAGCTGCATCGTAATTAATGTGAATGTCATAAGTTTTAAGAAAATCAGACAACTCCTTAACTGGATGTGGGAACAAGAATAATGAACCTCCAAACATTGCCATTTTAGGAAGACGGTTGTTCTTTTTCAATTCCTTAACTTTTTCTTTTGTTTTATCGACATCAATTGTCATCTCTTCAGCATTAAATGGATAAAATTCAATTTCCAACCCATGAACTAATCCCGCAGTTCCTGAATGTTCTCTTTTTCCATGTGAAATATGACCACCAGCAGGAATGGATGGAGCAATCATTACATCCCCTGGATTTGAATATGCTGAATATACTGCTAAATTTGCAACTACTCCAGAAATTGGTCTAACATCAGCAAATTTGGCTTTGTATAGTTTTTTAGCTAATTTCATA
>Ga0206679_10003524_pt1 | contig 11989 bp, 10 predicted proteins | sample M110012015metaG_FD_155464 | JGI IMG/M metagenome (GOLD analysis project Ga0206679, IMG submission 155464) | Ammonia-oxidizing marine archaeal communities from Monterey Bay, California, United States - M1 100m 12015 | ecosystem: Environmental > Aquatic > Marine > Intertidal zone | place: USA... | reverse complement strand
TTTCCCCTGATCAGGAATTATCATTTTTCACAAGAAGATCGGATAAAAGTAGTTTTAGTTCGATTACAAATACTAGTGTTGAAGAGTTTGTTTCTAGTAAAAAAATAAAAGGTAAATTTAAAGAGGGTAAAGCGCTTACCTATCCTTTTAACATGGAAAGTAATGAAGGGGGTGCTTCTATTACGATTGACAATAAAGTGTTGTATTATACAAAGTGCATCAGGAATAAAAAAGGCTATAATAATTGTGATATTTATTATGTGAACAGAGTGAATGGCAGCTGGTCGGAAGTACAAACTTTTTCGGATAAAATTTCAAAACAGGATTCTTGGGAATCTCAACCTACTGTTTCTTCTGATGGTAAAGTAATTATTTTTGCTAGTGATAGAAGTGGAGGTTATGGTAAAATTGACTTGTATGAAATTAATTTGGTAGATGGCGAATGGACAAGTCCTAAGAATTTAGGTTCTGCCATTAATAGTAATGAGTATGAAAAATCTCCTTACTTGCATACGGATGGAAAAACCTTATTTTTTGCTTCAACAAATTTCCCAACTCTGGGAGGTTTTGATGTTTTTTATAGCCGAAAGGATAGTTCAGGGAATTGGCAAAAACCAATCAATATTGGTTATCCTATTAATACAGTAGCTGATGAGATTTCCCTTTTTGTAAGTACGGATGGAAATACCGCTTATTTCGCTTCTAACCAACTGGATGGAGTGGGAGGTTGGGATATCTATTCTTTCGCTTTGCATGATGGTGCTAAGCCTGAAAGAGTACTATTCTTAAAAGGAGAGTTGCTAGATGAAAATGAGCAGATTTTGGAAGATGTGGAGTTGGAGATAAAAAATGTAAATACGAATGAAATTACTACCGTAAAAGTTGAAGCGGGAACTTATGTTTCCTCCTTAACTCTAGCAAAAGATGATGATGTGTTGATTACGGTAAAAAAAGATGGGTTTGCTTTTAATTCAACTTATATATCGGCTAATGACACTTCTTTCTCTTCTCCAAAAAACTTAAATATAGCGTTAGAGTCTCTAGAAGATGGAAAGTCCTTTAGTTTGAGTGATATTTATTTTGAAACTAATTCTTATCAGATAAACTCAATGGCTAAAAATGTGCTTTTTGAATTTTCTGCTTACCTAAAAGTAAATAGGAATATGGTAATTGAAATAAATGGTTTTACGGATGATGTCGGGGAGGATGATGTGAATAAGCTCTTGTCAGAAAATAGAGCTAGAGCAGTTTATGATTTATTAATTTCTAATGAAATTACTAGGGATCGACTTCTGTTTAATGGTTATGGTGAGCTATTTCCTGTAGCGGGTAATGCTACTAAAAAGGGTAGGGCTAAGAATAGAAGAACTGAGTTTAGAATTATTAGGCAATAAAAAATCCTGCTATTGCAGGATTCCTTATTGTTATATATGTAAAAGAGATTATCTTGCTTCTCTAATTCTAGCTTTCTTACCAGTTAATTCTCTTAAGTAGTAAATTCTTGCTCTTCTAACTTTACCTTTTTTGTTTACTTCAATTTTTTCAATTAAAGGTGAGTTGATAGGGAAAATTCTTTCAACACCAATTGAGTGAGAAATTTTTCTGATTGTAAATGTTTCAGTTGCTCCACTACCTTTTCTCTGGATAACATCCCCTTTAAAAAACTGAGTTCTTTGTTTGTCTCCCTCTTTAATCGTGTAGTAAACTGTAATGTTATCTCCAGATTTAAAGTTTGGTAATTCAGTTCCTGTAGTAAGTTCTTTTGCTATAGTTTCAGTAATGTTCATTTTTCTAATAATTAGGTTTCGAAATCGGTTTGCAATATTACGGATATTTTTTTATTTAATTATCCTAAGAAACAAACAATTTTACTCAAATAAATCAGGTCTTATTTCTTCTGTTCTTTTTATAGCTTCTTGCTCCCTCCATTCTGTTATAAGCTTCTCATTTCCAGATAGTAATATTTCAGGAACCTTCCATCCTTTGTAGTTGGAAGGTCGGGTGTATACGGGGGGTGCAAGTAAATTATCTTGAAAAGAATCAGTAAGTGCAGAGGTCTCATCAGAAATCACGCCAGGAATTAAGCGTATTACAGCATCAGAAAGTATGGCGGCTGCCACTTCACCACCAGTTAGTACGTAATCACCAATTGATATTTCTTTGGTGATGATATGTTCTCTTATTCTTTGATCAATCCCCTTGTAGTGTCCGCAAAGCATGATTAAGTTTTTGTGTGTGGATAAGGTATTGCAGATTTGTTGGTTTAGCGTTTCTCCGTCAGGGGATAGGTAGATTATTTCGTCATAGTCTCTTTCTGCTTTTAGTTTGCTTATGCAATCGTCAATAGGCTGAATGCACATCACCATTCCTGCTCCGCCACCAAACTGATAATCATCAACACTTTTTTGTTTGTTAGTGGAGTAGTCGCGTAAGTTGTGAATTATGATTTTGGCCTTACCATTTTCTTTTGCACGCTTCAAAATTGAGTATTCAAAATAAGCGTTAAAAAATTCAGGAAATAATGTAATGATGTCAATTCTCATTTGGCAAACTTACAAAATCAAAATGGTTTATATTTTAGATGTTATTGTCTGCTAAAAAGCATATGACATGCTGTCATGTATATTTTATAAAAATAAGTTAATCAGATGATTATGATGTATAGTATAAATTATTAATTTAGTATACAATTCTGATTAAAAAAACAAGCTGAAAGATGTGGTATTTGATAAAAGTAAACGAAAATTGCTAACAATTGTTGATATTTTTTTAAAGTTAACTTGTTCAATCTACTTGTAATTTTCATACTTTCAACCCACTAAAATAAAGGTATATGTATAAACTATTTTTCTTTGTTTGTTTTGTTTTTTTGTTTGCTAAAAGTGCAGAATCTCAAATTGCAGACAGTACAAAGGTAAACGATTTGGAACAGCAATTTAGCGATTCTATTGCTCAAATAAATAAGCAAAATGAACATTTAAAAGCATCACGAGATGCTTATAATGAAGGGCTAATTTTATTGCAAAATGAAAGTTATAGTGAAGCGATTCCTTATTTTACTAAAGCAATAGATGTTGATTCAATTTTTTCAGAAGCCTATTTGAGTAGAGCAAAATGCTATGAAAAGTCAGATGATAACTTGGCAATTGCAGATTATTTAATTGTCTTTGGGCTAGATTCCAATAATTTATTCCCTTTATATGCTGTAGCAAGCTTGCAGCTAAAGTCAGATAAAACTAAGGCGAAAGAAATGTACACTACTATTCTATCCTTAAAGGACGGAGAACACAAGGCTATGAGTCAGCTAGGAATTATTGCTTTTTTGAATAATAAATATGTTGTTGCGGAGCAATTATTCACACAATCATTAGCAATTAATAACAATGCTTATACCCTTAATGATAGAGGAAGTTGCTATCGTAAATTAGATAAATTGGACTTGGCAATAAATGATTATTTAGCTGTTATTGTTTTGAATGCTGACTTAGCATTTGTGTACAGTAATTTGGCAAGTGTATACGCTAAACAGGGTGAGGTTGATAAGGCATTAAGTTATTATGATTTGGCAATTTCAAAAGATGCAAATTATGCATTAGCTTATAATAACAAGGCAAGTGTATTGTTGGAAGCACAGGAATTTGGGAAAGCTAAAATTGCAATTGATGGAGCTTTAAATGCAGATGCTGAATATGCGCCAGCCTATAATAATAAGGGGGTGATTAATCATCAAATGAAAAAATATAAAGAGGCTATTATTGCTTTTGATAAAGCAATTTCTTTGGATAATAGTTATGCAAAAGCTTATTTAAATAGAGGGATAACTAAACAAATGACTAGAGATGAGGATGGCGCTTGCTCGGATTGGAGTAAAGCAAAAGAATTAGGAATTATGATGGTAAAAAAATACTTAGCAAATGATTGTGAATAGTAAGTGGGTTAAAAATTTATTTCTTTTTAGTTTCTGCTTAATTGCAAGTATTGCTTTTGGGCAAGATATAGCTTTTAAAAATGCTAATTTTAAAGAAGATAAACCAGGACTAAAGTTGGCAAAGGAAAGTATAGCAATTGCAGATGAACTTAGAGGTAATGGTGTGGAGAAAATATTGCTTATGCAGGATGCGAATATTATTTTTAGTCAAGCAATTTTTAACTATAATAAGGCGCAAAGCTTTAATCCAAATAATGGGGAACTGAATTATAAAATCGGAAGTAGTTATTTATTTACTAATCAGAAAGAAAAGGCTTTCTCTTATCTGTTAAAAGCAAAGGAATTATCTACTGAATTGCCTTCTGATTTTTCATTTTATTACGCTATGGCATTGCAGTTAAAAGGTGATTATTTGCAGGCGGGTGAGCAGTTCGATCAGTTTAAACTTTCAGCTAAAAAGAAAGTGTATGAGCGTTATGAAGTATTTACTAAAAAATACATTAAAGAGTGTCTTGGAGCAAATGAGATATTGGCTAATTCCCATAGAATTTGGGTAGATAATTTACCTATAAATACTAAGTATGATGAATGGAGCCCTTGTTTGAGTGCTGATGGCGAGCTATTAATTTTCACTTCTAATCAGCCGAATGAGAACCAAGCAGATGAGTTTGGGATTTATGATCAAGATATTTATTATTCTAATTTAAATGCTCGAAAATTTTCAGAAGTATTACCTGTTTCAGAATTGAATACGAAAAATGATGATGTTTCAGGTGGGCTTTCCTATGATGGGCAAAGACTACTTATTTTTAAGCAGGAGGATGGAAATTCAGATGTTTATGAATCTAAATTAAATGGATTGAAGTGGGGGTTGCCTTTGCGAAAAATGGGTGATAAATTAAGAGGAGGAAATACGGATGGAAATGAAACTTTTGCCTCTTTTGATCCGCCAGATGTGAAGGTTTATTATGTTACTGATGGGGGTTATAGTGGTAATAAAAACATCTATTTTTCTGGAGTAATGAATAGAGAGCGTAATCTTTGGGGAAAAGGACAGAGTGCAGGGCATGAGGTAAATACTAAATTTCAGGAAGGATCGGTTTATATTCATCCTGATGGAAAAACTATGTATTTCTCATCTCAAGGGCATAATACGCTTGGTGGTTATGATATTTTTGTTTCTTATGTTGATGATTTAGGGCATTGGGGGGAGCCAATTAATTTGGGTTATCCTATCAACACTTCTTATGATGATTTATTCTATAGTGCTACTGCTAGCGGGAGATATGCTTACATTGCTTCAAATAGAGCAGGAGGAAAGGGTGGTTTGGATATTTATAAGGTAACTTATTGGGGAGCGGATAAACCTATGAGTGCAGATGTTCAAGATCAGTTAATTGCTAGTATTGCTAAGCCAGTAAGTGACAATACGATTGCAAAGCCTATTGTAGTTGAGGAGAAGTCATTAACGGTTTTTAAAGGGAAAGTAATTGATGCTATTACCAAGGATCCTATTGAAGCGGCAATAGAAATTATATTGAATGAAACAGGGAAAATTTACACTTCATTTCATTCCAATAGCGCTACAGGTAAGTTTTTATTATCGCTTCCTGCTGGGGCTAACTATGGAATTTCAGTAGCTGCTGATGGTTATTTATTTCATTCAGAGAATTTTGATTTACCGAAAGGGGATGGTTTTAATAGTGTGAATAAAGATATTGAGCTGAAAAACATAAAGGTAGGAAGTAATATTGCGCTTAGAAATGTATTCTTCAATACAGGAAAATGGGAAGTGAAAGATGATTCCTATGCTGAGTTAGCGCGTTTAATTTCCCTTATGGCTGATGTTCCTGCTTTAAAGATTGAGATTTCAGGACATACGGATAATGTGGGTGCAGAATCGTTTAATGAATTGCTTTCGCAAAGGCGAGCGGATGCAGTAGTCAACTATCTAGTAGAGAAAGGAATAGATAAAAAAAGATTGTCCGCAAAAGGTTACGGACAATCTAAGCCTGTTGATTCTAATGATACTGCTGAAGGGAGAGCCTTAAACAGAAGAACTGAATTTGAAATTATTGAAAATTAATTGCAGGCGAAACTCTTTAGAGTTTTGCCTAGTATTAGTTTATTTGATAATAATTTTTTGCGTTTTACTTTCTGATTTAAGAATGTAAATTCCTTTATTCAAATGAGAAATATCTGTAGTTTCATTATTAGTTGTAAAAACTAGCTTCCCGCTTATATCATATATTGAAACAGAATTAGTCATTTCAATTATCTTGGTAACGGTATTGAACGTAAAGTCATTTTGTGTTGTTAAATCATTAACAGCATTAATTACTGCTTCACTTACAGTTAAATTAGATGAATGGTAATTGTCTCCCATATTATTACCATTACTATTTGCAGCAATAAATGCTCCATAAAAAGTTATATCTCCAGTACCAGTGTTTGGTGCTTCCCAATCCATTGACCAGCTCCTTGAATTACTACCAGATGTTCCTCCTGACTTATGGGTTATTGCTGTATTATTATTTGTAAATTTCATTTCAGCACTATTAGTAACTAAGAAGCTTCCTGTTTTTGCATTTCCAGAATTTCTTTCAGCTGTAATTTCAAATCCAAACTTAGTTATTCCTGAATGATTAACGTTTGCTGTAATTGTATATACTTGATTAGGAATGTATCCACTTGTAGGTATATTTGTTGTAATGGCTGAACCTGTTCCCGCTCCTGCATAATGACAGCCCGTACAACTTGCTCCATCATTTGGTGAGTCTGTTTTTCCTCCAGGAGAACCGCCAGAATTGGAAATAGAAGTTGTTGGGTAAAAGAATATTGATATTGCAATAGTAATTGGTATAAGGAGTAAAGATTTTTTCATGATTGAATATTTTTATTTAGGCAAATATATAAAGATGATATTATTTTATGAAACTTTGCTTTTAAATTAATAATGGATATATTTGCGTTAATGACTACAAAATCAAAAATACTAGATGTACAAGAGATAGATCAGAAGCTAAAACGATTGGCTTGGCAGGTGTATGAACAGAATTCAGCTGAAAAAGAAATTATTGTAGTAGGAATTTCTGAAAGAGGATTGATCTTAGCAAAAAAACTAGCTACTCATCTTCAAGAAATATCTAAAATTAAAACAAAGATTGCTCATCTGGAATTGGATAAAGATAGTCCTTATAATAAGGAGGTGGATTTGAATTTAGAAGAAAAAGATTACGCCAATAGAGTAGTGATTCTTGTGGATGATGTGTTAAATTCAGGGAAAACCTTAATGTATGCAGCAAAACATTTTTTAACAACACCACTTATAAGGTTAGCTATTATGGTATTGGTGGACCGTAATCATAACCGTTATCCAATAAAAGCGGATTATATAGGACTTTCTCTAGCAACAACTTTACAAGAATATATTAATGTAAAATTAAAGGGTGCTGATAAGGGTGTGTATCTCTCTTAATATATCCTCCTTGTTTTTATTATCTACTAATATAGTATAATGAGCTAAATTATAAAAAGAGCTTCTTTTTTGAAGTTCTTTTTTTATGTAGGGTTCTAGCTCGTTTTCAGGGATTTTAGTAATTAATGGCCGACTTTGTGTTTTCTCTTTTAGTCGATTAGCTAAACAATTAGCTGATGCTTTTAAGTAGAAACTTATTCCTTTAGTATTAATTAGATCCATATTATTGTTGTGTATAGGGATTCCGCCACCACAAGCAATAACTGCTTTAGTATTGAGCTGGATTAAAAGTTCAGTTTCCAGTATTCTGAAATACAATTCGCCATCTTTTTTGAATACTTCTGAAACACTTCTCTTTTCTTGTTTTTCAATCTCTTGGTCGGTATCATAAAAAGGGAGGTGCAATTGCTCAGCTAATAGCTTGGCAATAGTTGTTTTCCCAGCACCCATATAACCAATAAGATAGACCATAAATAAAGAGTAAATTTAAGATTCAAATTAACGTAATTTATTGTGGTTTTCGCTAAGAAATAAACAGAGATATTTTTACTAAATTTATTTTACAAAATTGTTTCTGATTAAAGAAAAGTAATATATTTGCAGCCGATTTTGACCGACCTGGTAGCTCAGCTGGTAGAGCACCTCACTTTTAATGAGGGGGTCCTGGGTTCGAGCCCCAGCCAGGTCACCAAATCTAAAAGATCCCGCATTAGCGGGATTCTTTTTTTTATATACATTTGCATCCTAAGCCCAGGTGCTGAAATTGGTAGACAGGCATGATTGAGGGTCATGTGTCCTTAGGACGTGAGGGTTCGACTCCCTTTCTGGGCACTTTAGTTAAATAATAATTACTTGCGTATTTTCATTGCCATGATGAAGTGGTAGAAGTAAAAGCAACCACTAGAATTTGCGTACTTGTGGTAAGTTGCTTGGCTTATCTGTAGAGTAAATACTCTTCTCTCATCTCCTTAAAATCTTCTAGTCCCTTTTGCCAACTTGCTTTTATTTCTTTGGCTGTTTTCCCTGCAATAATTTGTAATCTTAGTTTGTCTGTTCCTGCTAGTTTATCAAAAAAGTTATTGAAGAATTCTTCTTTTTTATCACATTGCTTGTAAGCTTCAACTATCCAGTTTAAGTTAATGGCGGTTAAGTAGTTTTCTTGGAATCTTAAATCTGTTCCAAAGCATGCTTTATTTTCATGTTTTGGATATTTACTTCCTGCTCCACTTTTTGGAGTGAAACTATAATTACTTTCCAAATAAGGAGCTCCAAAATGCTGAAAAGGAAAATCCGTTCCTCTACCTACACTTACTGTTGTTCCTTCAAATAAACAAAGGCTAGGGTACAAGTTTATCGCTCTAGAATTTGGCAAGTTAGGAGAAGGTTTTATTGGTAAATCATAAGTTAAGTTATGGGTGTAATTCAACATTGGACTTGTAAATAAGGAGCAGCTAATCCCATTTGCTAGCCAACCTTCATAATTACACATAGTTGCATATTCAGCAATAGTCATCCCATGCACAATAGGAATAGGGCGCATCCCAACAAAAGAGTGGAAAGCAGTATCTAAAATAGGGCCATCAACATAATGTCCATTCGGGTTAGGCCTGTCCAGTACAATTACCGAAACTCCTTGTTCTGCAGCTGCTTCCATAATGTAATGCAAAGTAGAAATATAAGTGTAAAATCGTGCCCCTACATCTTGTATGTCAAATACTAAAACATCAATTCCTTGCAATTGCTCGGGTTTGGGTTTCTTATTACTCCCGTAAAGGGAAATAATGGGTAATCCAGTTTTCACATCTATTCCATCTGCAATTTTTGCTCCTGCATCAGCTATTCCTCTAAAACCATGTTCGGGTGAAAATACTTTTACAACATTAATTCCTAAACTTAATAAACTATCTACTAAATGGGTATTTCCAATCATTGAAGTTTGGTTGCCAATAATACCAACTTTCTTGTTTTTCAAATGATGTAAATAAGCATCCGTTCGTTCTGCACCTAAAACTATTTTTTGGGCTTGTGTACTAAAAGTGAGTAGTACTAAAGTAATGCAGATTATTTGTTTTATTTTCGCCATCAAGATGAATGTTGAATATTTTATAGCTAAACGCTTATTTACTGCAAAGGAAGAAAATAATTCCTACACTAAACCTATTTTAAGGATAGCAATTTTAGCAATTGCACTTTCGGTTGCTGTTATGTTGCTTTCAGTAATGGTAGTTACAGGTTTTAAAAATGATATTTCTGATAAGATTATAGGTTTTGGTTCACACATTACCATTTCTTCTTTTTCTGATAATCAGTCCTACGAAACTGAACCTATACAAATATCGGATAGCCTTTATGCAACCTTATTGGCTAATGATCAGGTGAAGCAAATGAGCGCTTTTGCAACTAAAGCAGGAATTGTAAAAACCAAAGATGAAATATTGGGTGTTGTCCTTAAAGGGGTTTCTGATGAATACGATTGGTCTTTTTTTAAGGATAACTTAGTTTCGGGTACTTATCTTTGTTTAACTGATAGTGTAAAATCAAATCAAGTTTTAATTTCTGAAACTAGTGCTAATCTCCTGCAGTTAGGGGTGGGGGATAACTTGATTATGTATTTTGTGCAAGATCCGCCAAGAGTAAGGAAGTTTGAAATTGCAGGAATATATAATACTGCTTTAGCTGATTTCGATAAGCTATTTGTGATGGGAGATATAAAACATATACAACAACTAAATGCTTGGGAAAATAATCAGATTGGAGGGCTTGAAATTGCAGTGAACGACTTTAGTAATTTAAAGGAAATTACGGAAGAAATATACGAGAAAATCCCTTATGATTTAAATGCTGAAAGTGTAAAAGAAAAAACGCCTCAAATTTTTGATTGGTTAGATTTACAGGATATAAATGTGCGTGTAATTTTAATATTGATGCTGATAGTTGGTGGGGTTAATATGATTACAGCCTTATTGATTTTGATATTAGAACGCACCAAAATGATTGGGATATTAAAAGCATTGGGTGCCAATAACTGGAGTGTGCGTAGGGTATTTTTATACAGTGCTATTCACCTTATCCTAAAAGGATTATTCTGGGGAAATTGTATTGCTTTAGGCTTTGCATTTTTACAACAACAATTTTCAATTATTAGTTTAGACCCTAGTATTTATTACATGAATACTGTGCCTATCAATTTTGATTTCACAGCAATACTGCTCTTAAATTTAGGGACAATAGTTGTGTGTTATCTTATCTTAATTATTCCGTCAGTAATCATAACAAAAATCACGCCTGTAAAAGCAATTCGCTTTGCCTAATTTTAATAAATTCGCAAGCACAAAAAACAAGAATATCAGCAATGAAATATTATAATAATATATTAGAAACTATTGGAAATACACCACTAGTAAAGTTGAATAAAACAGTAGAAACAGATGCTTTAGTTTTAGCAAAAGTAGAAACTTTTAATCCTGGACATTCCATTAAGGACCGTATGGCACTTAAGATGATTGAGGATGCAGAGCAAGATGGAAGATTGCAGCCAGGAGGAACAATTATTGAAGGGACAAGCGGAAATACAGGAATGGGATTGGCTTTAGCTGCTATACAAAAAGGGTACAAATGTATTTTTGTTATGGCGGATAAACAATCCAAAGAAAAGATGGATATTTTGCGTGCTATGGGTGCTGAGGTGGTTGTTTGTCCTACTGATGTTCCTCCAGAAAGTAAATTATCATATTACTCAGTTGCAAAACGATTAACAACAGAAACGCCAAATTCATGGTATGTGAATCAGTATGACAACCCTTCCAATGCTGCAGCACATTACGAAAGTACTGGGCCTGAAATTTGGGAACAGACTGAAGGAAAAATTACTCATCTTGTAGTTGGTGTTGGTACTGGAGGTACAATTTCTGGTACGGCAAAATACTTGAAAGAGAAAAATCCTAATGTAAAGGTTTGGGGAATTGATACTTATGGTTCAGTATTTAAAAAATACCATGAAACAGGGGAGTTTGATAAAAACGAAATTTACAACTACATTACGGAAGGGATTGGAGAAGATATTTTACCTGAAAATGTTGATTTCAATATAATTAACCATTTTGAAAAAGTAACGGATAAGGATGGCGCTATCATGGCAAGAAGGTTAAGTAGAGAGGAAGGAATTATGGTGGGGTATTCTGCAGGAAGTGCAATTCACGGTTTAAACCAACTAAAAGACAAGTTAAGTAAGGATGATGTGGTAGTTGTTATTTTCCATGATCATGGAACGCGTTATGTAGGAAAGCTATTTAATGATGAGTGGATGAAGGAAATGAAATTTATGTAGTGAAATCAAAACTTACTAACATCTTAAAAAGTCAGCCTAAAACTAAAGGGCTGACTTTTTTGTTTTTCTAAATTTACAGTTCTTATTTTAAAGTAGTAAAACGATTCTATGTACCTAATATTCGATACTGAAACCACAGGTTTACCACAAAACTGGAAAGCACCTTTAACTGATTTTAACAATTGGCCAAGGTGTGTGCAGTTGGCATGGCAGGTGCATGATGTTGAGGGGAAATTGGTTGAAGTAAAAAACTACA
>Ga0206679_10003521_pt1 | contig 11994 bp, 11 predicted proteins | sample M110012015metaG_FD_155464 | JGI IMG/M metagenome (GOLD analysis project Ga0206679, IMG submission 155464) | Ammonia-oxidizing marine archaeal communities from Monterey Bay, California, United States - M1 100m 12015 | ecosystem: Environmental > Aquatic > Marine > Intertidal zone | place: USA... | reverse complement strand
CAGCGGGTCTTTTGCGCTCCAAGCAAAGCAGGTACGGCCTGGAACCAACAAGACCTTCAGTCTCGATTCTTCATCCCCGAATACAGGTCAGGCCATGCCAGTCTGAGATATTGATACATGGATAGCAGGGTTAGGCCCGCAGCAGCATACAGAAGTATATAACCGAGAATCACCGGTAGCGCATGACGGTCAGGACCGCTGGCTAATAACACGATAATCGCAATCATCTGGAAAACTGTTTTGATTTTGCCAAGAAAAGACACGGCAACGCCGCGCTTTTCACTGTATCTGGCCATCCATTCGCGTAACGCAGACACGACAATTTCCCGGCAGACTATGACTAGTGCAGGAATGGCTAATATAGCGCTGGCGTGTACTTCAACCAGTAACACCAGTGCTACAGCCACAATCAGTTTATCGGCAACCGGATCCAGAAAAGCACCAAAAGCAGTCATCTGGCCCATTCTTCGAGCAAGATAACCATCCAGCCAGTCGGTAACGCTGGCCAGCGTGAACACCGCCGCAGAAGCAAGATAACGGCTCTCCAGCGGCAGCAGATAAAAGCTTATAACCAGCACAGGTATAAGCAAAATTCTAAAGCTGGTAATAATATTAGGTAAACTGATGGCTAATTTCATAAATAATGATCATTTTGACCTGATCCCAGTTTAACTGTTATGCAGGGTTGTATAAATGTGTTCCGCTAATTTCTGGCTAATTCCTTCAACTCGGGCAATCTCAGCCATGGATGCACTCAGCACCTGCTTTACACTACCAAAGTACCTTATCAGGTTTCTTTTTCGGGTGGGACCAATACCCTGAATTCCATCCAACTGTGATTCGGTCCTCTTTTTACCTCGACGTTGCCGATGCCCAGTAATAGCAAATCGATGGCTCTCGTCCCTGATATGCTGGATGAGGTGTAGTCCAGCATGATCAGGAGGAAGTTCCAGCTCTGGTTCGCCCGGAATGATTAGACTTTCCAGACCTGCCTTACGGCTTGGGCCCTTGGCGACGCCAATGATCAAGACCCCTTCGACCTGTAAATCCTCAAGTACTGTTCTGGCCTGGGTCACCTGGCCCTTACCACCGTCGATAAACAAGACATCAGGAAGATGACCTTCACCCTTCTGGAGCCGAGTATAACGTCGCCTGAGGGCTTGTTCCATGGCTGCATAATCATCGCCAGCGGTAACATCCTTGATGTTAAACAAACGATAGTCGGCTTTTCTGGGGCCAGCCTGATCAAACACTACGCAGGAGGCAACGGTGGCTTCACCCTGCGTATGGCTGATATCAAAACATTCGAGACGGTCTGGCATTTGATCCAGTCCGAGCGCTTCCTGCAACGCCTGGAATCGCCGATTCAGGTTGTCTCTTTGAGCCAGATGACTACCTAATGCCTGCTTGGCACTGTTACCGGCTATGCCGAGCCAACGGGCACGAGTCCCTCGCACCTTATCACTGATTCGAACCTTGGTTCCTCTGGCCTGCCGCAATGCACTTTCCAACAATACTTTATCATCGAGCTGCGCGTTAACAACGACTTCGCTGGGGACATCCCTGCCGGCGGTGCCAGACAGATAAAACTGGGAAAGAAATGCCGAAAGAACGCCAGACGGCTGCTCATCTAGACGATTACTGGGAAAGAAGTTTTTATTTCCCAGCATGCGCCCACCTCGGATAAACATCACCAGGACGCACAGGCCTGCTGCGGCCTTTTCAGCAAAAATAACATCAATATTACCGCCGGCAGCGACAACATGCTGCTGCTCCTGGATTTTACGCAGATGTGAAATCTGATCTCTGTGAATCGCCGCCTTCTCATAATCGAGGTTAGCTGCGGCCTGATCCATCCTTTTTGAGTATTGTTCGAGCACCTCATGGCTCTTACCTTCAAGGAACTTGACCGCATTAGACACATCTACCGCATAGTCATCCTCAGCAATAAGCTCACAACAGGGACCCGAGCAGCGTTTGATCTGATATTGTAGGCAAGGCCTGGAACGATTCCTGAAAAAGCTATCCTCACAAGAGCGGACTCTGAAGGCCTTTTGCAGTACATTGATGCTATCCCTGACAGAATATGCACTCGGGAAAGGGCCAAAAAAACGGCCATTTTTTTTACGCGCGCCTCGATGGAAAGCTAACCGAGGATAGGCGTCCTGGGTAGACAGATAGATATAAGGATAGGACTTATCATCCTTAAAAAGAATATTGTAGAGCGGCCGCCACTCCTTGATCTGGGACTGTTCCAGTAAAAGCGCCTCTGTCTCACTATCGGTCACAGTTACATTGACATCAGCTACTCGAGCCACCAATGCCATGGTCTTTGCGTCCAGTGACGTCTTGCGAAAATAGCTACCGACGCGATTTTTGAGATTCTTGGCCTTGCCTACATATAGGATATCGCCGTCGCTCGACAACATCCGGTAGACGCCAGGCCGGGTTGTCAGGTTTTTAACAAACGCACCGCTATCAAAAGAGGTCATTTTACCAGCCTGGCAGCAGTGTCAACCGCTGTTATTAACATTGCCTCAGTCAAACGGCCGGTCTGGGTGTTATAGCGACTGCTGTGGTAAGAATCGACCAGCCAGTGAGCTGTATCCAACTGATGTGCCCGTGCATGAACAAAAGGGTAATCCTTCTGGCGTAGGCCCAGAGCCCGAATTATTCTCTCATGGGCAACTCGGCCCAGGGCAAGTAAAACTCCTCGGGGCCGTGCCTTGAATGCTTCTATCTCAGGTAAGAAGAACCGCTCGCACCGTTTCAGCTCATCGGTTTTCGGCTTATTCTGTTCTGGCAGGCACTTCAGCACGTTGGTAATTGAAACCTTCTCGATTAGATCAAGCTGCTCTAATACCGAACGCAGGAATTTGCTGGAAGCATCGCCCTCGAATGGAATACCAGTCCTGTTGGCACCATGCAGACCCGGTGCCAGTCCAATGATCAGGATATCCGCACCGGTAAGTACCACTGCTGGAACCGGTTTATTCCAGTAATCGGGATAGCGTTGCCTGAGCCCTTTGAACTGCCGCCTCAAGGCAGGACATCGCCGGCACTTAAGCAAAGCCTCGTTGCTAACGCTGACTAGATGGCCGTTCGGCAATTCCATGTTCTTGTGTTGTACCATTGCTGACATATTACCTGCTTACGCTTTTGCTGGATATGCAAGCGCCTTACCTGACCTATGCAAGCGCCTTACCTGACCTATGCAAGCGCCTTACCTGGATATATAAATGCTTCACCTGGAATGCAAACCATGAGTATCTACCCGCCAATTGAGCGGTTTATTGGCTATCAGCACTTGCTGACAGCCCAACTCATCTACCCATGGAATCTACAAGTCAATTTCAGGCTGCGACTTCAGAGGCAATCAAAGCATGTGTGATTGCGAGCTTGGTGAGTTCAACATCATTCTTAATGTCCAGTTTTTCAAAAATCCGATAACGGTAACTATTCACAGTTTTCGGGCTGAGAGAGAGTTTGTCTGCCATCTCAGGAGCGCTCATACCTTTAATGACCATCAGCGTCACCTGCATTTCTCGCCCGGATAACAGCTCGAAGGGAGATTGCCCGCTCTCGCTAAAAGGCCGTAACGCCAGGTTCTGGGCAATCTCGGAGCTAATGTACCGCTGCCCCGCGCACACCCGTTTGATAGCCTTAACCATCTCTGCCGGGTCGGTTTGCTTTGTCAGGTAGCCAAGCACACCGGCATCGAACAACCGAGTCGGGAAAGGTTCGGATTCATGCATGGTCAGAGCGATAATTTTTAGTTCCGGCTTAATACGGAGACAGCGCCGGGTTGCTTCCAGCCCACCTATTCCGGGCATCTGGATGTCCATGAGGACAACATCAGGTCCTAAAGTCCTGACCAGCTCAATGGCCTGCTCACCACTCTCGGCTTCACCGATAATGGTGATCCCGGATTGGTCCTCAAGTAAACGGGTGGTACCAACACGCACTAACTGGTGGTCATCAACAACAAGTACTTTAATCATAGTAGGCTCCATTCAAAGCAGTGCTGATTTTCTGTACCGATAATGCTGTTATCGTGCAACCTCTTTGCTAACAACTGGGTTAACTACGCTACCCCAGATGAGCCCGACTATCGCGGCATTCAGAACGCTCAGCCCTCGCTTGTAGGCGATTCCGGTTTCATTACCTGAACCTAGAGCATTCCAGCATGCCCGCACTGGAATCGCTATACCAGCTGATATCTCTCGGTAACGTGTGCGAGATATCTCACACGCCGGTAAATGCCTGCAGGCCAGTTTGCGCCCTTCCCAGAATTAAAGCATGAATGTCATGGGTTCCTTCGTAAGTATTCACCGTTTCAAGGTTCATAACGTGACGAATAACGTGATATTCATCTGAAATCCCATTGCCACCATGCATGTCTCTGGCATGACGGGCAATATCCAGAGATTTACCGCAGTTATTACGTTTCATCAAGGAAATCAGTTCAACTGCACAGTCATCATCATCCATGAGCCGCCCCATTCTCAAGCAACCCTGCAGCCCCAGAGAAATCTCTGTCTGCATATCAGCCAGTTTCTTCTGAATCAACTGGTTAGCCGCCAGCGGCCTGCCAAACTGCTTGCGCTGCAGGGTATAATCAAGCGCAGCCTGCCAGCAAAACTCAGCCGCTCCCATGGAACCCCAGGCGATGCCATAGCGAGCTTTGTTCAGGCAGCCAAACGGCCCACCCAGGCCCTTGGCATTGGGCAGCAGGTTTTCAGCGGGTACTTCGACATCACTGAGGACGATCTCACCCGTGACGGATGCACGCAAGCTGAATTTGCCTTCAATTTTCGGTGTTTCAAACCCAGGCATCCCTCGTTCAACGATAAAACCACGAATTTTACCTTCGAGTTTGGCCCAGACTACTGCAATGTCGGCAATGGGTGAATTGGTGATCCACATTTTCGCGCCATTGAGCAGATAACCGGAATCCGTGGGTTCAGCACGCGTTATCATGCTCCCAGGGTCGGAGCCATGATCTGGTTCAGTTAAACCGAAGCAACCTACCCACTCACCCGTCGCCAGCTTAGGTAGGTACTTTTCCCGCTGCTGTTCTGATCCATAGGCATTAATGGGATGCATCACCAGCGACGACTGCACGCTCATAGCAGAGCGGTAGCCACTATCGACCCGTTCAATTTCCCTGGCAACCAGCCCGTAGGAAACATAGTTCACGGCGGAGCAGCCATACTTTTCCGGCAGGGTTGGGCCAAGCAGCCCCAACTCACCCATCTCGTTCATGATTTCACGATGAAAATGCTCATCCCGATAAGCCTGTCGGACACGGCTCATTAACCGGTCCTGGGCATAATCGCGCGCGGTATCGCGTATAAGTCTTTCCTCCTCAGTCAGTTGATCATCCAGTAAAAAAGGATCATCCCATTTGAATCCTGCCATACTTTCCTCTTTAGGTTGGTTCAAGTCAGCCGTACAATAACGGGCTCTGGCCAGAGTATATTCCTAACTCAGGAGCCAGCCTAGTTTCTTTCTTTTGAATAAGGCAATCTGATGACCATAGATTCCGCAACACTACAGTTATTACTCGATACATTAGCGCGTTTTGTCAAAGAGCGTCTCCGGCCACTTGAATCACAGGTCGGCAAAGACGACAGGATTCCAGATCACATCATCAATGAGATGAAAGAGCTCGGCCTGTTTGGCCTGACCATACCCGAGGCCTATGGAGGCCTTGGCCTGAATATGAGTGAAGAAGTCGCCGTCGCCAGAGTATTTGGCCATACCTCACCGGCATTCCGGTCCACCTTCGGGACTAATGTGGGTATCGGCTCGCAATCACTGGTCATCGATGGAACTGAAGACCAGAAGCAGCACTACCTGCCGAAAATGGCCACCGGTGAAATTATTGGCTCGTTCTGCCTGACCGAGCCTGAATCAGGATCTGACGCAGCATCGGTTAAAACCACCGCTATCAGGCAGGCAGGCCACTACATTTTGAATGGCACCAAGCGGTTTATTACTAATGCGCCCACCGCTGATCTATTCACTGTTTTTGCCAGGACCAATGCCAATGAAAAAGGCTCTCGAGGTGTGTCTGCTTTTCTGGTTGACCGAAATCTACCTGGCATACAGTTGAGCAGTCCTTATCGGAAAATGGGCCAACAGGGCGCTCCTGTCTGCGACGTCATTTTCGATAATGTCAGTGTACCTGAAGACAAACTGGTCGGCGGTAGGGAGAATGTCGGCTTCGCGACTGCCATGAAAGTATTGGATAAAGGCAGGTTACATATCAGCGCCATTAGTGTAGGCATCGCAGAACGGCTGATCGAAGACGCTACTCGTTACGCCGTGGAACGCCGCCAGTTCGGACAGGCAATTGCAGATTTCCAGCTAATCCAGGCTATGCTGGCCGATAGCCAGACGGATGCCTACGCTGCCGCCTGCATGGTAGAAGAGACCGCCAGGCGACGCGATGCGGGAGAGAATGTCGGCGTGCTGGCAGCCAGCTGCAAGCTATTTGCCACCGAAATGGTCGGACGGGTAGCGGATCGTGCGGTACAGATCTTTGGTGGCGCAGGCTACGTCGAGGATGACGGCATAGAGCGATTCTATCGAGATGTCAGGCTATTCAGGATCTATGAAGGCACTTCACAGATTCAACAGACTGTCATAGCCAAGGATCTCATCAAACGTTATCGATGAGCTGCTAATTAGACCCTTAAACCTGGATAAATGACTAGCCAATGCAGGGGCTAAAACGGTAGCCTTATACGTGTATCTAAAGCAAGCAACCTATGGCCGGATATTCCACAAAAGAAGTAGCTGACTTAGTTGACCTGCCCAGACAGACTATCTGGGAACTAGCCAGGGCTGGAGTGCTAGATCCTGAAAAAACCCAATCTTTGCAATACCGGTTTTCTTTCCAGGATATCGTCATACTGAGAACCGCCAAGGATCTCATTGAAGATGGCGTCCGCAAAAGCCGTATCCAACATGCGCTTTCCCAGCTGAAAAGCCAATTACCAACGAATCGACCACTGACCTCCCTACGTATCAGTGGAGATGGTAACGCTGTGGTGATTCGCGAGGAAAACCGGCTGTTTAATGCCGAAAGTGGCCAGCTCCACCTCAACTTTGAGCTCACCGCAGGCAGCAATGTCATCTCCAGTTTTAAGGCCTCCGGGCAGCCCGACCCAGAGGAACAATTAACCAGTGATGACTGGTTTGACCTGGGTGTCGATCTTGAGGCTGTCAGTCCAGACGATGCCCCCGCTGCCTATCGGCGTGCCCTGGAAATCGACCCAAGCCACGGCGATGCACATGTCAACCTGGGTCGTATTCTCCAGGAAAGAGGAGATTTTAAGGAGGCTGAAGACCATTACCGGCTGGCTCTGCAACTCGACCAAGACAATGTGCTGGCTACCTTCAACCTGGGCACCCTACTGGAAGATGTCGGACGCATTAAAGAGGCCATTGACGCCTACAAAAACGCAGCTCAATTTGCTGATGCTCACTATAATCTTTCCCGCCTGTACGAACTGATCGGTGAACACGACCTGGCTTTATCACACCTGAAGAAATATCGGAAACTGATAGACCCGGAATAAGCTGAGCCGCTTAACGCCTAGCCGTTCTCATCCGACCTAATGAATCAAGGTGTTATGGGAATCCAGCGTAATGCGCACTAACCTGTTGCCAAGAATCACTAATTGGCCCCGGCTACGAACCTGCCCGTCATCGGTGTACTCGAACTGATATTCCCGCCACACGCACCACTGATCATTATGATCGCGACTCAGAGAAAGATGTATGGTCTGAACTGTATAGTCCAGCAGTTGAACTTGATACTTTTTACATTCGCGCCTGGCGCAAACAATGGCCAGTTCTCCCATCCGCGAAGCCGATTGCCAGTAAAGGCCCACCGCACCCACGAACAGAATAAGAAACCAGTCAAACATCCGTATAGGCTACTAGAAAGTTATTTTATGGTCATCAACTATTAACATCCCCGAACGAATCACGTAAACTTCGCCGCGGAGGGATGGCAGAGCGGTTGAATGCACCGGTCTTGAAAACCGGCATAGGTTTGTAGCCTATCCAGGGTTCGAATCCCTGTCCCTCCGCCACCTTTATAAGCCATTGATTTGTAACGAAAATTAATGACGATTTGACCTTTGGGAACATTTTGGGAACAATGTCTCAATGCTAATAAATACAGCTACTTACGCAGTATCCCCTCTTGTACCATATCTTGTACCACCACAGTTCAGAATCTAAAAGAGTTTTAGCCTTTAACAAACGTAACCATCGCTACGGCCCTTGGGGTACGCAGGAGGCCATGCCACCTCTGCCCCATGTATATAAAGCCCCGAACTGTACGTCGTCAAAACCTTTTGGACAGTTAGTCCTTCGAGCTAAGAGACACTTCAGCTCATCTGGGTTGTTTGTCCGTCGTAATGTATTCGTATTAGCCTAGCTGCTGCAACGCAAGTAGCGACTCACAAAATCCCGTAAACGCTTCACTGTCGTGTCTACCGATGACAACCAGTTGCTCCAGGTCCGGCGCAACGGCACTAGCATTGACTCGCCATCTGGGCCCAGCGGCTTGAACTTCGTAGCGGGTTAACTCCCCTCTTTGCTGAAGCGTCACCCATCCTTTCATTCGATAAACCGAATCGGGAATTCTCTCCAGCAGCGCGAAAAAAGCATCAGCGCTCGGCGCTTCAGGCAACTCAACAACAATCGTCTTAAACCCAGCGTAGTCATGGTGCATTCCTAGAGGCTCAGGACGCGCCCCTCGCATCAAGGCACCAAGCACAATCTCAGTTAACTCAGCGTTCATGGTATTTAGGGTAATGATTGCTCGTCCCGGAGCAATCGCACTTATCGCTCTTTGCATAGCACTGACATCATCAGTCCCTCTGGTTTTGCTTAGACAAATCAGGTGAGCGGCGCAAAGCTGACGCCGCACCAATGGCGCAGACAACGGATCATCAAAATACTCATGCATGGTTCTTGCGTCCAGCAACGTAATAACCCCATCGAGCACTGTAGTATCGTTATTCGCAACTGCCTGCGCTATACCCATAGGATCACTAAGCCCACTCGCTTCAATGACAATCGCGTCAGGAGTGAGTTCCCTCGCACCTATCTCCGCAAGCGCATACTGCAGATCGCTATTCAGCACACAGCAGGCGCAACCGTTTTCTAATTGGATGGTTTCAGCAGAAGAGGAGCGAATCAGTGCTGCGTCAATGTTGACGGCAGAAACATCATTAACAATGGCCAGTATGTTGTGCTGGGATTCGGCAAGAAGCTTGCACAAAAGCGTCGTTTTCCCTGCGCCTAGAAAGCCGCTAAGAACGGTCACTGGGATCTGAGCTCGACCTTCACTTCGTTGCGTGGAATGAATCGGTTTATCAAGACTGACCTCATCAACCGGAGGGCTACCCAGGGTGTATAGCAGCCGTTCCCATGCCGTCGACAATGCCTGCTCATCACTCTCAGAACGTGGTCTCGGCATATTATGTTCTAGCGGCATAAAACTCCCCCGCTAGAATGGTGCCGCGAATATTGATGTCCTTGATTTTTATCGGATCCACTTCATAGGGATCATCATCAAGAATGACAAAATCCGCATGTTTTCCTGCTTCGATGCTGCCGAGACAATGATCTTGGTTCAATACAAACGCAGCATCGATGGTGATGGCACGCAACGCCTGATCCACCGAGATTCTCTCGCCTGGCGCTACGACGGTCGTCCCATCGGCGGCAAGCCTGTTAACTGCAATCCAGGCAGCCGTCAGCGGATGCATCGGCGCAACAACCAGATTATAGTCTGAGTGCAATGCAAAAGTGGCACCACTACGAACCAGAGAACCCAGCCTTGCCGTGGCTTCGGACCGATCTGGACCAAACCCCTGGTCAGCATGTAACTGACTGCGATAATGCACAAAATACGGATTTACGCTCGCCACACCTCCAAGTGCTGCAAGGCGCCGCGCTTGCGCCGGAGTGCTGATACAGTAATGCTCAATCGTGAATCGGTGGTCAAAACGTGGCGAAGCATTTTGCAGGGCAGTCAGAGTGTCAAGTGTCATATCGACCGTTTCATCGCCATTCGCATGAGAATGAATCTGGATACCGTTGTTCCAGAACGGCAACATACGATCGAACATATCCTGCCAGGGAATCTCGCCAGCGAGACCTTCTTCACCGTCAAGATAGCCGGGGAAGTTCAAGCGCAGTGTCATTGATGGATAAGATCCGTCATTAACATATTTGACACCATGCACCGCCAATCGATCCGTCGATTTTGCGGCCATGGCTTGATAGAAACTAAGGAAATCATCTCCATATCGCTTGCGTAAAGTCGGCTCAAACGGCACCAAAAACATACGTAGTGGCAGCATTCCGTTGGCGATTGCTTCTGCGTGGTCATCCCACTCTGTATCGAATGACTGGATTCCATATATCATATCAGCGGTCGTGGTCACTCCACTATTGACCGCAACCTGCCCCTGCAACGCCAATGCATCCCGACCAAATCCGTTAGCGTAAAGCTGATCCCGCACCGGACGCGATGCAATCGCAGTCGCTGCTGTTTCAATAAACCAACCATTCAAGGAACCATCAGGGTATCGCCCTAACCCGTGAATTCTGCTGTCCACATCAACACCAATCTGATCAATCATCGGCGTATTTGTATAAATAATGTGGGGTGCATATGCCATCACCCATACAGGAACTTCGGTCGATATCGCATCCAGCATTTTTCGATCAAGATGACCACCCTGCATCCCCGGATCATAGCCCCATGCGACCAGAGGATGATTGTCCTCTGAAGTTCCGTTATCGTTACGGCTGTCGACGAGTGACTTAAGACGCGCAATCACCGCATCGCGGTCTGCCAGGCTAGATACCAACCTACCTTGTGGATCGGTCGAATCAATCGGCCCCACATAATTTAAACCCATGTATGTGCCAGACAGGCGCAGGTGAGTATGCGGATCGATGAACCCAGGAAGAATGATGTGATTCTTGAAGGTATCGTCAATTTCGTGGGGTATGCGACGCAACCAGGGTTGCAAGGATTCAAGTGTGCCAACAGATACAATCCTGCCCTCTGCGACCGCGACCGCATTCGCATATGGCCGACCTTGATCCATCGTGTGTATTCGGTTTGCCGTCAGTACTTTTAGTTTTTCCATTTGCCATTCCCCATCCGGTTTCACTGGCACACTAGCTTCTTTAAGTTTAGACCCGCTCAAGCATTTATAGGTGTAATTCTAGCACTCCACTGAGCCCTAAATTTGACTGAATATCAGCAACCACCATACATGACCGTTCTTCGGAATATGTGGTTTATTTCCCTCATCCTCCCAGCACCGTCCGAGCGTAGTCCAGAATTGACCAGCACCATTGATTTGCATTCGAGATTACCCCAGGTTTTGTCATAAAAATTGATCCACAATAGCCGTTTCAGAGCATTGAGATAATTTGCTAGCCTACGTCTCAGGTGGGTTAAATGAATGTACAAATCACCATCAAGCGCAACGGCTCTCTCGAGAAAAGTTAGTGTGCTTAATAAGCTATCCGGAGGCTCAAACATAGAATGAGAATAACTATAATCTGGTTGTTTTTGGGCCTATTTTCGTCAGAGGCTTTGGCGTGTAGCTGTGCCCGTTGGGCTTTCGAAGATAAAGTATTTAAAGCAGACTCAATCTACATTGGCATTGTCACGAAAGCAGAAATTGTTAACCCAAAGAAGGGAAATAAACGAGAGCGTGTGAATCGCCGCCGATACCAGACTCGCACAGAGGCTCGGGTAGATGTATTTGACTATATCGAGCGATTCCATAATCCACACCGGAGAAGCCGACTTGAAGTTAACAAACAGAAAGATTTATCCTTAACCAACCTGTCCGGATAAACGGGGTAAAACCCGATTCAGCCTCGTGTAGTAGATGCGCGCCGCCGGAACACTCTTGCATGCGTTATGTTAGCTTTTCA
>Ga0206679_10003515_pt1 | contig 12003 bp, 10 predicted proteins | sample M110012015metaG_FD_155464 | JGI IMG/M metagenome (GOLD analysis project Ga0206679, IMG submission 155464) | Ammonia-oxidizing marine archaeal communities from Monterey Bay, California, United States - M1 100m 12015 | ecosystem: Environmental > Aquatic > Marine > Intertidal zone | place: USA... | reverse complement strand
AAAAAGAACTAAAATTATTAACCTTATAAGAGATTTCTTAAATAGTAAAGAATATCTTGAAGTTGAAACGCCAATTTTACAAACAATTCCCGGTGGAGCTAATGCAAGACCTTTTATAACTCATCATAACACTTTAGACATCCCCCTTTACCTTAGAATTGCTGATGAGCTTTTCCTAAAAAGATTAATTGTTGGTGGATTTGATGCAGTTTATGAATTTTCTAAAGATTTCAGAAATGAGGGTATGGATAAAAATCATAACCCTGAATTTACAATGCTTGAACTTTATGTTGCTTATAAAGATTATTTCTGGATGATGGAGCTAACGGAGTCACTTCTTGAACAGGTATGTATAGAATTAAATGGTGATACATCAATTAATTTTGACTCAAAAAAGATTAGTTTTAAAACACCTTTTAAGCGAATTTCAATATATGACGCCATTAAAAAATATACTGGTTATGATATTTCAAATATGCAAGAAGATGAACTTAGAGAGATCTGTAAAAAGATGGATATTGAGATAACTGACCAAATGAGTGAAGGTAAACTAATTGATGCCATATTTGGAAACAAATGTGAAGAAAAAATGATTAACCCAACATTTATTACTGACTATCCCAAATCTATGAGCCCTTTAACTAAAGAACATAGAGACAACTCAAATTTAACAGAAAGATTTGAGTTAATAATAAATGGTATGGAGATAGCAAATGCTTATTCTGAATTAAATGATCCTATTGATCAATTAAATAGGTTTGAAGAACAACTCAAACTAAGTGAAAAAGGAGATGAAGAAGCAATGTTTATTGATAAAGATTTTGTAAGATCTCTTGAATATGGAATGCCTCCAACCTCTGGAATTGGTATTGGAATTGATAGATTAATTATGCTTATGACTAACAATACATCTATACAAGAAGTGTTATTCTTCCCTCAGATGAAACCTGAGAATCCTAGTATTGATCTTTCTGAAGAATCTTCTAAAATTCTAAATGTTATAAAAAACAATAATGAATTAAACATAGATGATCTAAAAAGCAAATTTGATTTCTCTAATAAAAAATGGAATAAATTCCTTAAGGAACTCAGAGAAAAAGGTTTAATTACAATTTTTAAGAGTGAGGAAAATCAAATATTAGTCAAGCTTGCTTAAACTAAACCTTTCAATAAGGCTAATTAACTTTTTTGAATACTCTGGATCTGTTGCATATCCAGCTTTTTTTAATCCCTCTGCCCAAGCTTTATAGTCTTTCTTATTTATATCAAATAGAAATCTATACCTATCTCTATTAACTAAAAAAAGAGAATGATCTTTATATGATTTTACAGGATTCCTGTATGATCTAAAACACTCATTCTCTTTATCATCATCATGATAAATTTTTTTCCCTTTCCAATCTTTATGACATTTTATTCCAAAATGGTTGTTTGCTTTTTTTGCTAAAGTTGTTTCTCCATAACCAGATTCAAGTATTCCTTGCGCCATTGTAATACTTGCAGGAATTTTATAAACTTTCATCTGTTTTCTTGCTAATGGTGCATATAACTTAATATATCTCTCAATTTTTTGATCAACAGTAATGTTAGTATTTGATTGATTTATCTTATTTATAGTCCCACAAGACAATGTGAGAAGTAATAGCAATGTTAAAGAGAAAAATTTTATAAATTTGTTTACAACCATTAAAAACTAAGTTATGTTTAAATTAAAGAAACTAAAAATATTTTTTTTCACAATATTCCTTTTATTACAATCTTGTGGGATTTATGTTCAAACAGATTATGATAGAGATGTAGATTTTTCGGAATACAATACTTTTGCATTTTATAAACCTGATATTGATAAAGTCAAAATTTCAGATTTAGATAAAAAAAGAATGCTTAAGTATATTGATTTAAGCCTTAAAGAAAAGGGTTTAACAAGATCTGATAATCCTGATATTATTGTAACTATAGAGACTCTATCTAGAGAAAGAGTATATCTTAGAAATAATTTAGCTTATGGCTATTATCCTCAGGTACTTTGGGGATATTATAATCATCCATCGAGCAGTTTAGTTACTTCAAATACCCAAGGAACTCTCTTTATCAATATAATAGACACTAAAAATAATCAGTTAGTCTGGCAAGGAAGGGGAGTTGGAATTATAAATGAATTTAGGGAAGATAGAGATGAAATGATTAGTAATTATGTGAATAAAATTTTTGAAGAATACCCTCCTAAATCTAACTAATTATTTTGTATCGATACAAAATAATGCAGCCTTAGCAGCAAAAATTGCGATACATTATGATAATTGAAAATACAATAAAAGACCTATCTAGCATTCTCTATGTAGTTAATGATGCTGCAATAAAGTATAGGGGCGTTATTCCAGATGATTGCTGGCATGAACCATACATGCTAGAGAAAGAGTTGGTCAATGAATTTGATAATGGTGTTCGCATGTTTGGGTATAACAAAAATAATAAATTAGTGGGTGTAATGGGGATTCAGCAATTAAAAGATGTTACTCTCATAAGACATGCATATACATTGACTAATTATCAAGAAATGGGTATTGGAAAATCATTGTTACAACACTTATTTAAACTCAACAAAAGCTCATATTTACTTGTTGGCACATGGCTGAATGCCACTTGGGCAATCCAGTTTTATGAGAAGTTTGGCTTTATTCGTCATAGCAAGAAGCAAACTACTCAATTACTTAAAAAATATTGGGAAATTTCATCAAAACAAATTGAAAATTCTGTAGTATTAGAGAAATATCCTCCTAAATCTGACTAATTATTTTTTCAGATTGAGATAGTACAGATTTGATGCCATTAATATTTTTTCCACCTGCAGTTGCAAAAAAAGATTGCCCTCCTCCGCTACCATCAATTAATTGAGAAAGTTCTTTAACAATTTCTGATGCATCCAATTCTTTTTCTTCTACTATATCTTTTGATATAAAACAAGAAATAAAGACCTTTTCATTGGTCTTAGAAAGAATAATCATAAATAGTTTGTCAATTTGATCAGACACCATAAAACACAAATCTTTAATCGATTTTAAATCTAAATCTAATTCACTTAAAAAGATATTAACTCCGTTAACTACACGAATATTTTCAATTATATCCTCTTTCATTGATTTAGCCTTAATTTTATTAAGTGTTTCCATCTCTTTTTTAAGAAGTTTATTTGCTTCATCAATTACCGCCTTTTCTTTAAAAGCTTTTTGCTTAAGATTTTCAGATAACACCTTTTTAGCAGAACTTGTAGCTATAATTCTTCTTATTCCAAATGCTTGTGAACCCTCAGAAATAATTTTGAAGCCCCAAATATCTTTTGTGTTTTTTACATGTGTTCCACCACATAATTCATAAGAATCATTAAATTTTATAGTCCTTACTTTTTCTCCGTATTTTTCTGAGAAAAGTCCAACCGCACCTTTCTTGATAACTTCTTTGTAATCTGCAGATCTATCTTCTACAAGATCTATACCTTCATTAATTAGATTATTAACATAATCTTCAACTTTATTAATTTCCTCAGTAGATAATTTTGATTGATGAGAGAAATCAAATCTAAATGATTCTTCTGATATCATCGACCCCCTCTGTTCAACATGATTACCTAGTATATTTTTCAGCGCTAGATTTAAAAGATGTGTTGCAGTATGATTTGATTCAATTTGAAATCTCCTTTCTTTATCTATAACACCCTTAAAGGTAGAATCTGTATTATTTGGCATTGTATCAGTTACATGGATTATATCATCATTATCCTTGATTGTATCTATTATTTTAAAAATATCTTTTGATTTAGACTCAATAAATCCAGTATCTCCTATTTGACCTCCTGATTCACCATAAAACGGTGTGTTATCAAAAACTAAATGAAAATTTATTGCATTTTTTGTTTCTACTTCTCTATATTTTATTAGATTCATATTGCTTTCTAATTTATCGTATCCAACAAATTGAGACTTCTTATTTTCATCTATAATTATCCATTTATGATACACTAATTTAGTTTTGGATTTAGATCTTTCTTTTTGTTTTTTCATATTTACATCAAATCCTTTAACATCAACCTTAATTCCACTCTCAGCAGCAATTAAAGAGGTTAAGTCAATGGGGAAACCATAGGTGTCATATAATTTAAAGGCATCTTGTCCCTCAATAATTTTATTTTTTGAACCTTTGATTAATTTATTAAGCAATAAAATTCCCTGATCTAAAGTTTTTAAAAAAGCTGATTCTTCATCTTTAATCACTGATTCAATTATTCCATCTTCATCCTTAATATTTGGATACTCATCTTGTAAATCTTTTGAAACTTTTGATACTAGTTTATGTATAAATGGAGACTTAATATCTAAATAGGTATATCCAAACCTGATAGCTCTTCTTAAGATTCGTCTAATAACGTAACCTGATCCAATATTGCTTGGATGTTGCCCATCAGCAATTGATACAATAACAGCTCTAGTATGATCTGAAATAACTCTAAAAGCCTTATCAATCTTATTGTTTTCTAAATATTTCAACCTTGAGATTTTTTCAATCTCAGATATTAATGATTCAAACACATCTGTATCATATGTAGATCTCTTATTTTGAAGAACCATGCAAAGTCTTTCAAAACCCATTCCAGTATCCACATATTTTTTACTAAGCTTTTTAAGTGAACCATCATTTAAACGATTATATTGAATAAAAACAAGATTCCATATTTCAATTATATGGGGATGACCTTTATTTATTAAGTTCCTAGCATTTATTTTATCTTTTTCTTCTTGTGACCTAATGTCAATATGAATTTCAGAACATGGTCCACATGGTCCATAATCTCCCATCTCCCAGAAGTTCTCTTTTTTATCGCAATAGATTATTTTCTCTTCTGGAAAAAATTTCTTCCAATAATTATATGTTTCCTCATCTGCTGGAATATTATCATCTTTTGATCCCTTAAAAACAGTAACATACAGATCCTCTTTATTAATTTTATATTGATCAGTCAACAATTCAATTGACCAATCAATAATTTCTTCTTTAAAATAATCTCCAAAACTCCAATTACCGAGCATCTCAAAAAAAGTGTGATGATATGTATCTATACCAACCTCTTCAAGGTCATTATGTTTACCAGAAACTCTAAGACATTTTTGTGAATTAACAATTCTTAAATCATTAGGGTCTTCAGTACCTAAAAAGATATTTTTAAACTGATTCATCCCAGCATTTGTAAACATAAGATCCTTATCATAATTATTTAATATAGATTCTGATGAAATTTTTATATGGCCTTTAGACTTAAAAAATTCGATAAATCTTTTTCGAACTTGAGATGATTTCATTTTTTTTATATTTGTATATTCAAACTGGTAGAATCTAGTAGAAAATTACAACAAATTGGCCTATGTCCAAAACTAAATATTATTTTGATAAAGATAACCTGGAGTTTATTCCAATTAAAAGGACTAACCTTAATAAATTATATAATCTATTATTATTCTTAATAAGTTCAATAATTTTTGGAGGATTTATAACTGTATTGTTATTAAATACTGAATTTATTGACACTCCTCAAGAGTTGATTCAATCTAGAGAAATTAAAAATTATGAGCTTCAACTTAAAGTTCTAAACAAAAAGCTAGAACAAGTTGAATCGACATTAGCCAATGTTGAAAAAAGAGACAATAATCTTTATAGAGTTTATTTTGAAGCAAGTCCAATTCCTGAAGCTCAAAGAAAAATGGGATTTGGAGGTATAAATAGATATGATTATTTAAATGGGTATGAAAATTCTAATCTAATTATTGGTACAACAGAAAGAATAGATATTCTTACAAAAGAACTTGTAATTCAATCTAAATCACTAGATGAGATTGAGCTTCTTGCAAAAAACAAAGAATCCCTTCTTTCATCAATTCCTACTATTCAACCAATTAGTAACGTCGATTTAAAAAGAATGGCTTCTGGATTCGGATGGAGAACAGACCCTTTTACAAAAAAAAGAAAAAGACACTGGGGTATGGACTTTTCAGCAGAAAGAGGCTCGCCAATTTATGCAACTGGTGATGGGAAAATTTCTAGGGCTGATAATAGAGCGGCAGGTTTTGGAAATCATGTAAGAATTGATCATGGTTTTGGATACATTAGTATATATGCTCATATGGATAAAATTTCTATAAGAAAAGGAAATAAGGTAAAAAGAGGTGATATTATAGGGTATGTAGGAAGTTCTGGGCGTTCAGTAGCACCTCACCTGCATTATGAAATAACGAAAGATGGAAGAAAAATTAACCCTATTAATTTCTATTATGGTAATCTTTCACCTGGAGAATTTGATACTCTTATAACCCAAGCTTCGCAAGAGAATCAGTCTCTTGACTAGTGCTATGTATTTTGAATTACCTGATAAAAAATATTTTAGCATAAGTGAGGTCTCTAAACTTTTCAGTGTAAATAATTCCCTAATTAGATTTTGGGAAAAAGAGTTTGATCAGTTAAATCCAAAAGTTAAGCCTTCTGGAATTAGAAAATTTACAAAAGATGATATTGAAAATATTTCTACAATTTACAGTTTACTAAAAGAAGAGGGCCTAACTATTCAGGGTGCAAAAAAAAGGCTTAAATCAAAGAATAAAATAAATTCAAATAATTTATCTATTATAAAAAAGCTTGAAAAAATTAAATTTGAGTTAAAAAATTTGAAGTCAAATATCTGATTATTTTTTTCTGAAAAAAATATCTATTGGCACACCCTTTAAATCATATTCCTTTCTAAGCTGGTTCTCTAGGAATCTCTTGTAAGGATCTTTTATGTATTGTGGTAAATTACAATAAAATGCAAATTGAGGGTAGGGTGTTGGCAACTGTCTAGAAAATTTAATTTTTATATACTTGCCTTTATTACTTGGGGGAGGGGTTTTTTCTATTATTGGCAATATATAGTCATTAAGTTTTTTTGTTGGGATTTTTTGCTTTCTCTTTTCATATACTTCCATTGCAATTTTTATAGCATCAAAAATTCTTTGTTTTTGGGTTGATGAAATGAAAACAATAGGAATATCTATAAATGGTGATGTTTTTTCATGTATTTTATCTTTTATAAAGCTAGTTGTATTTTGATCTTTTTCAACCAAGTCCCATTTATTAGAAAGAATCACAATTCCTTTCTTATTTTTTGAGGCTAACCAAAATATATTTTGATCCTGTGAATCAAATCCTCTTTTAGAGTCATAAATTAAAATAGAAACATCCGAATTTTCAATAGCCCTAATAGATCTAAGGATAGAATAGAATTCAATATTTTCACTTATTTTAGCTTTCTTTCTTATTCCTGCAGTATCAATTAAATCAAATTCAAAACCAAATTGATTATATCTAGTATATAAGCTATCTCTTGTTGTACCTGCAACATCTGTAACAATAAACCTCTCTTCTCCAATCAAAGCATTTATAAATGAAGACTTTCCAGCATTTGGTCGTCCGATTACAGAAAATTTAGGAACAGGACTCTCTATAAAATCATTCTCAGGTAAAAGTTTAACTAAGGAATCTAATACTTCCCCTGAACCTTGACCATTTATTGATGAAATACAAAAGAGATTATCAAATCCTAAAGAATAAAATTCATTTGAACTTTTAATTAGCTTTGAATTATCAACCTTATTTACTAAAACAAAAACTGGTTTTGAAGTTTTGTGTAAAAGCTTGGCTATTGTCTCATCCATTCCATTTAAACCATCCTTAATATCAACAATAAATAGAATTACATCAGATTCTTCAATTGCTAGAATAACTTGCTTATCAATCTCTTTTTGAAAAACATCATCTCCTAACTTAAGATATCCACCTGTATCTATTACAGTAAATTCTTTTCCATTCCAATCTGACTTTCCATAATGTCTATCTCTAGTAACACCACTTAATTCATCAACAATAGCATCTTTTTTTTGAATAAGTCGATTAAATAATGTTGATTTCCCAACATTAGGCCTTCCTACTATAGCAACAATTCCTCCCATATAAAAAATATTTTCTATAAATTATATCCAAACCTTTTTAGAGATAACTTATCATTTCTCCAATTCTTTTTAACCTTTATAAAAACCTCAAGAAAAATCTTTTTATTAAAGAACTTTTCTAAATCTTTTCTAGCATTTGTGGCAACCTTCTTTAAAGCAGATCCCTTATGTCCTATCAATATATTTTTTTGGGAGTCTCTTTCAGTAAATATAATAGCCCTTATTTTTATTATTTTGTTTGTTTCCTTAAACTCTTCAGTAACAACTTCAACTGAATATGGAATTTCTTTATTATAATTAAGCAGTATTTGCTCTCGTAAAGATTCATTAACAAAAAATCTTTCAGATTTATCAGTAAATTGGTCTTTAGGGAAAAAGGGCGGTGATTCAGGAATACTTTTTATGAAAATTTCTTTTAATTCATTAATAAAAAAGCCCTCCTTCGCAGATATTGGATATATTTTAATCTCTGGAAAAATATTCTCCCAGTACTTTATAGAACTTTCTAATTTCTCTTGATTAAAAAGATCAATTTTGTTAAGTAAAACCAACTTAGGGACTTGCAGTTTGTTTATTTTCTTAATTAATGAATCATTTTTAAAATCCTTCCCTCCTACTTCATCAATAAAAACTAAAACATCAGAATCAATTAAAGTCTCATTTATAAACTTCATCATAGCTTCTTGCAATTGATAATTTGGAGCCAATATACCAGGAGTGTCTGATATAACTATCTGATAGTCATCACCATTGATTATTCCTTTTATTCTATGTCTGGTTGTTTGTGCTTTGGAAGTAATAATAGAAAGCTTATCCTCCATTAAAGCATTTATTAATGTTGATTTCCCAACATTAGGTCTCCCAATAATTGATACAAACCCAGATTTATGTATTTTCTTACTCATTTTTGGCAAAGATAGTTACTAAAATTTAATGGTTTGCATGTAGTTGTTAAAGTTTATATATTTGCAATCTATATCGCGAGGTGGAGAAGTGGTATCTCGTTGGGCTCATAACCCAAAGGTCGCAGGTTCGAGTCCTGCTCTCGCTACTAAAACGGAGTACTGAAAAGTATTCCGTTTTTTTGTATTATTGCCGGCTATTGTCTATAAGTATTAAATAATCATTATGAAAAGATTTGACTTTAAAGAAATAACTGAAACATTAATTAAAGGAAATATTCTTCCTCTTCTATGCTTGGAATACGACATGAATCTCTCTTACCCATAATACTATATCGATTTTTTGAAATAATATCATAAAGATAATCTGAAATAATTCTTGGGATAATAAGAGCAATTTTACCTAATAAAGGGTAGAAGATGCCATCCAGGTTTGTTAATATCTTAAATATTGCTTGTGACTTTTGGTAGACTCTGTATCCATCATCATAATAAATCGTTCTTAGTTTAATATCATTAACTCCTCTTTTTAATAGTTTTTCTTTTGCAATATCAGATTGTAAAGAGGTATAATATAAATTTCTTCTTTTATTATGCTTCCAAACAAAGTCTACAGTCACATTACAAAAATTACATACACCATCAAAAAATACTATTTTACTATTTTTCATGTAGAGAATGATATTGCTAAAGTCAAAGAAATTACAAATATTTGTAATGTTCTTTTCATAAATCAAACTTACTCAAAAATTTTCTAAAACAGTTCGAAATTGGGACCGAAAGGTCCACTATATATAGTGGGCTTTATCTTTTATAATAACTTGAAACTGTACCTTCCCAGTCAGGATCTGCTGAACCAATCCATAACTTGTTTAATGAATCAAGAGCTACAGCATGTACTCTTCCAAAATAGGCTTTATGAGGTATCCTTTCAACATTATACATAGTTGAAAAGAACTGTGCATTAATTCTATTAAGACCAAGATGATCTTCTATATAAAGAGTGCCGTCATCTTTATAATACCTTGGAAGGAAAAGAGCATCACCTAAAGGAATCTTTTGTGCAAGATATCTGTATGCAACTTGGGTAATGGAAGTTATAATTCTCTGACCACCAGCTGCGCCAAGGGCTAAAACTACTTCATCTCCATTCGTAAATAAGGTAGGTGAAATATGAGAAGAAACTCTATCTCCTGGTTTATCTTCACCTAGATATCCTCCCAGGTATGGCCCCATTGTTACATTATATAAAAAACCTAACCCTTTTGTTGCAACTTTTGAACCCATATTTGGTCCTAAAGTTTGAGTAATTGCAACTACATTACCTTCTTGATCAGCAGCAGTTAGATGGGCAGTGTGTCCAATGGCAAGATCTGAAGATAAGGTTTTATCAGATTTGTTTTTTAAGGAAAATAGTGAATTATCATTATTTATTTCATTAGCTATTTGCATTGCATTATCATAAGATAATATGCTTTTTAATGAGTCAGGATTATTTTGATGATAACGATATTCAAATGCTCGTTTAGAAGCATTAGAAATTTTAATTGCCCATTCCTTTTCAGACTCTATTTTTAAATTATCAAGAATCTGGAGAATTTGAATCGTTATAGCTCCATAGGAGGGAAGATATAATGAATGAATATCGTAACCCTTAAAATTTCCTGTTAAAACTTTTGAATCAAGTGCTGAATAATTTTTTAAATCCTCTAATGTGATAAGTCCTCCATTTGATTGGATATCATTAATAATTTTTTCAGCTACCTCTCCTTCATAAAACCCTGCTTTACCATTTTCAGAAATACTTCTTAAAGTATTTGCTAAATCTTTTTGGAATACAATATCTCCAGGCATAAATGAATCCCCATCAGAGTTTAGAAAATAAAGCTTAGTACCTTCAAAACTTTCAATTATGTTCTTAACGCTTGCTTGCCTTTTTGCTTCACCAGTTAATATCATATATCCTTCTTCAGCATATCTAATTGATGGCGTCATTACAGTTTTTAAATCAAGAACACCATGTTCTTCATGTAGTTTTATAAGCCCAGCAACTACCCCTGGAATACCAATAGTTTTATAACCATAGCTTTCTGACGAAATATTCTCACTATTATAACTTAATGGAACTTGTGTAGTTGCATCTACTCCTGCTATATTTCCATCTGCAGTTTTATAGATTGACTGAAGTCTTCCTCCTATTCCACTCATACTTGGTTCAACAACAGATAATGTAAATGCAGATGCTACAGCAGCATCAAACGCATTACCTCCAATAGAGAAGATTGCTTTTCCAGCTTGAGCTGCTAGAGGATGAGGCGCTGATATTATATCATTCTTATGTTGATTTTTAACACTACATCCTATAGTTAGTAAACATACGCTTACGTATATAAATATATTTTTAAATAAAGTCATAGAAATAAAAAAAGGGCTTATTTAAATAAGCCCTTTTTTAATAATAATAATTATTGATTTACTTGAGTTTTAGTAAAAATACCTGGATCTTCTGCAGGTGCATTTGCATTTGAATTTAATTCGTTATAAGAATATGGCATTCTCTCCGGATAAGGAGCGCCAGGACCATCTACAAGAACAAATGGAACACTTATAGCACTATCAGATGCTCTTAATCTTCTAGCATCATTAAAAGGCATATGCATCCCAAATCCACTTACATATCTTTCCTCAATAACTTCTCTTAAAAAAGCTGATTTTGGATCAATACCATCCGTATTTTCAATTCCTCCAGAATTAAAATCTGCTGCATCAAAAGCAGCATAATTATACGAATCCGTAACGTGATTATCATTTAAACCTCCTCCTGAGTTTAGCCAAGATCTGACATTATTAAGGTGAGGCAATCCACTAGATACCCCCCCTGATCTTCCTTTAGCTTCTGCAAGAATTAATTGATTTTCAAAATAAGTAGCCATATTTTGAGGTTCACTTTCTGCAATTACACCAGTATTTGCAGATCCACTTGCTGAATTAATTTTATAATAACCATATCTAGCAGTCTCATCTGTTTTAGAATGATTTCTATTAATTGAATAAGAATTGCTTAACAGTTGTAA
>Ga0206679_10003512_pt1 | contig 12016 bp, 14 predicted proteins | sample M110012015metaG_FD_155464 | JGI IMG/M metagenome (GOLD analysis project Ga0206679, IMG submission 155464) | Ammonia-oxidizing marine archaeal communities from Monterey Bay, California, United States - M1 100m 12015 | ecosystem: Environmental > Aquatic > Marine > Intertidal zone | place: USA... | reverse complement strand
CGCCACTCAGAGAGGAGCCCGCGCGCGAAACCCCACCTTTGCGCGCGATCAACGAGTGAAAGACGCCAGCAATGAACAGCCACACGCCGCATAGGCCACCGCTGCCACCCTTCACTTACGAGGATGCGGTCAAAAAGGTTCGCATCGCTGAAAATGCTTGGAACATGCGCAATCCAGCCAAGATCGCCATGGCCTACACACCTGATACAAAATGGCGCAACCGGTCTGAATTTCTGAACGGTCGCGCTGATGTCGAAGCATTTCTGGAACGTAAGTGGGCCAAGGAATCAGGTTACCGACTGATCAAGGAGATTTGGGCCCACACAGAAAACAGGATCGCTGTGCGTTTTTGTTACGAATGGTGTGACGCGCGCGGACAGTGGTTTCGCGCGCATGGAAACGAAAATTGGGAATTTAGCGATACGGGCCACATGGCCGTGCGCCATGCATCCATCAACGATGTGCCCATCGATGAGACAGATCGAAAATTCTTGTGGCCCGAGGGCCCGCGCCCCGCAGATCACCCCAGTCTGACAGAACTCGGCCTATGAAGAACCAACCTAATCCAAAAAGGAGGATGCCCTATGAAAGATACATTTGAAGTTCCCAGCATGATGACCAAAGAAGACGTAACAATGATGATCCTATCCGCCAAGAAACAGGCGGGACTGACATGGGAAGGCATCGCAGAGAAAATCGGTATGTCTCCAGTTTGGACCCACTCCGCTTGCATGGGAATGAATGGGTTTGCAAAGGACACGGCACAAGTGTTGGTCACAGCGCTTGCCTTGCCGCAAGAAGCCGTCAGCGTTTTGGAAGAACCGCCCACCAAGGTTTGGGAACAGGCAGTTCCAACCGATCCCTGCATCTATCGGTTCTACGAGATTATAGGTGTCTATGGCCCCACGCTCAAAGCTTTGATCGAGGAAAAATTCGGTACTGGGATCATGTCGGCGATTGATTTTGATATGTCAGTTACAAAAATTCCCTATGAAAAGGGTGATCGCGTCAAGGTCGAGATGACTGGTAAATTCCTTTCTTACAATTCTTGGTAGGACAGGTCGACAGTCTGCTTGAGTTGGCATTATGAGATGGGCCTGCGCATGATTCACCGTCGAATGCTAAAAGGCATTCAACGCTTTTAAGCGCCGACCAAGGCCAACATTGCTAATGACTTATGTTGGAATCCGTGTGCGCAGATGCTTGTCGCGGATCATGGCATTTTGGCGACGTCTTATTCTAATGTATCATACGGGAAACTTGAAACAGCTAACGTATTGAAATGAAATATTTCAATACGTTAGCTGACATGCTGTGTTTCAATTGTCTCGGTAACGCTACACCGATCTTAGTGATGGATTGGGCTAGACTACGGCGGAAACGAGTGCTGTGGTAAACGCATTCATAATGCACACGCTGAAAAAATTCGAACGCTATGCGTGATACACGTACCCTCTCGCACAAATCGTTCTTTGGTCTGATCTGAGCCATTATTACTTATAACCTATCGAGCGAGCAGGCTGATTAGGGTCAGGACCCATTAATTCCATATGGCCGGCAAGGTAAACTGCCCTAAATTTTCGATCTTTGAAGGACAGGAAAGGTTGGTTGCGTTTTCAAGCGGCAATGAACGCCGAGGCGGGCAGTTCACCGTACCCTGCGGGTTCGACGGGTTTCACCCCCGCCTACAGATCAAAACCTTGGAGTAGAATCACTATTTCTGCTGCTTTGATCTTGGCCAGACGCAAAATTTTCCGAACTGGCAACACAGGATTAATGGGCCCTGACCCTAGATGCCTAACCCTTTGGCGGCGTTATCCCGCAAACCCTGTAATTCGCTGCGTGCTTCATCGAGTTGTTTGCGTTGTTCTTCCAGCTCACCGAGCTGACGATCTGCCACTTTGATCCAAGCGCGCATTTGCGCTTCGGTGCCTTCATTTTCATAGATCAGCAACCACTTCCGGATGCCCTCGAGCTGAAAGCCAAACTTGCGCCCGCGCATTATAAGCTTCATCCGGGCGCAATCACGGGCGCTGTAAAATCGCGATCTGCCCTGACGCTCAGGCTGCAATAATTCGATGTATTCATAATAACGAAGTGTACGCGGGGTTACATCGAATTCGGCGCACATCTGTTTAAAGCTTAAGCGGTCGTCAGCCATCTTTTTCCTCTCTCCCTAGGTGAATCTTAGACCCGGTTGGCGACACAAGCAACAGGCGCTTGCACAGGCCAAGCCTGCGGCCCATAACTTTCCGTAATCACCCTCTGAGAGAAGCCTCGTGACCTATGACTGATAGACTCAAGATAGCCCGCCAATTTATCGAGGCGATCCCGCATTCGCGCGATCTGGGCATGACCCTGACAGACATGGAGGATGGCGTTGCAGTAATCACCATGCCCTATGACGAACGGCTGATTGGCGATCCGGAAACGGGCGTGATCAGTGGTGGCGCTGTTTCGGCGGTGATGGATACCTGCTGTGGAGCAGCCGTGATGAGCCATCCTGCCAATATGGGTGGTACGGCTACGATTGATTTGCGCATCGATTACATGCGGGCGGCCACACCGGGGCAAACCATCACGGCGCGCGCTGTGTGTTATCACGTGACCCGTTCAGTGGCTTTTGTGCGGGCGACCGCAACAGATGACGACGCCGACAACCCGGTTGCGACCGCAACGGGTGCATTTACCGTGGAGGGCAAGTAATGAAGCGCCCCGAACCTGTACAAATTGTTAAACAACGCCGCGATGTGGCCCTGCGCGCCTTGGTCAGTGGCGTACCCTATATTCAGTACCTTGGTATGAAATTTGATCGACGCGGCGATGAATTGACTGGTGTTCTGCCGTTCGATGAAAAACTCATTGGGAATCCGCTGTTGCCAGCACTTCATGGCGGTGTGACGGCGGCGTTTCTTGAGGTGACGGCAATGATCACGCTCAGTTGGTCTTATCTTTGGGAAGATATCGAAAACGGAAATCTCGATTTTGACCCTGTCGAGGGAATGCGCCTGCCAAGACTGCCGAAGACGGTTGATTTTTCTGTGGATTACTTGCGCTCTGGTCTGCCACGCGATGCCTATGCGCGCGCGCACGTGAACCGGTCAGGTCGACGATATGCCTCTGTTCATGTGGAAGGCTGGCAAGACAAGCGGACCAAGCTTTTTGCGCAAGCGACTGGGCATTTTGTTATGCCGCAACGGCGCTAGAATGATTCGGCCAGCATCTGGCCTACCCTCTGGACCGAGCATGCCTTCTGCACCGCTCACCCATCGGCGTGTGCTTAAGTTAGCAGTTCCGATTGTGCTGTCGAACGCCACTGTCCCGCTTTTGGGTGCCGTAGATGTGGGCGTTGTCGGGCAGCTGGGCGCAGCGGCCCCAATTGGGGCGGTTGGCATTGGGGCCATCATCCTGACGACGCTTTTTTGGCTTTTCGGGTTCCTGCGTATGGGGACCGTGGGCCTTGTTGGTCAGGCCGCTGGAGCGGGTGACAGCGCAGAGGTTTCTGCCTGGCTGACTCGGGCGCTGCTGGTTGCAGGGGCTGCCGGTTCAGCGCTGATAACATTGCAGGTTCCAATCTTTTGGGCCGCCTTTCAGCTGGCCCCTGCCAGTGCCGAGGTTGAGGGGCTGGCGCGCGAATACCTTGGGATCCGGATATGGACGGCGCCAGCCTCAATTGCGATCTACGCGCTCACGGGCTGGCTGATCGCGATGGAGCGTACAGGTCGGGTATTTTGGGTCCAACTGGTTATGAATGGCGTGAACATTGGGCTTGATTTTATTTTTGTGATTGGACTTGGTTGGGGAGTAGCCGGAGTGGCAGTGGCCACTGTCATCGCCGAAGGGCTTGGTGTCGCTCTGGCCTTTTGGTTCTGTCGTGATGCATTCGCCCATCCGGCTTGGCGATCATGGCCGCGCGTTTTTGACCGGGTCAAGCTGGTCCGGATGGCCCTGCTGAACACCGATATCCTTTTGCGTTCAGCGATGCTGATGGTGATCTTTTCCAGCTTTGTGTTTCTGGGTGCGCGGTTTGGCGATGTAACGCTGGCGGCGAACGAAGTGTTGATCCAACTGATGTACATCACGGCCCACGCGATGGATGGTTTTGCTTTTGCTGCTGAAACGCTGATTGCGCGGGCGTATGGCCGAGGCAATCCGGGGCGCGTGCGCAAAAGCGCTGTGATGACGAGTATTTGGGGGATGGTGACCTGTGTGGTGTCAGCGCTGAGCTTTGCTCTGGCCGGCCCATGGATCATTGACGTGATGGCCAAGGATGTGGCCGTACAAGCCGAAGCCCGCGATTATCTTTGGTGGATGGTGGCCGCCCCCATCCTTGGGTGTGCCGCTTGGATGCTTGACGGAATTTTTATTGGTGCCGCGCGTGGTCGTGACATGCGCAACATGATGGCGATCAGCTTTGTCATCTACTGGGCGGCGATTATTATGCTGGTGCCACTGATTGGTAACCATGGGCTTTGGGCTGCGCTGTTGATTTCGTTTTTTGCGCGCGGCGCGACGCTTGCTGCGCGCTACCCTGCGCTGGAGCGCGGGGCTGTTTTGCAGCAACGTTCCGATGTATACAAGTGAGGGGGCCAGCCCCCTCGGCCTGCGGCCTCACCCCCGGAGTTTGTTTGGCAAGATGAAGGGGATCAGAGCCGTTCGCTTGTGCCCGTTCCAACAGCCTCTGCGACAGAACCGTACCCATCCCGTGCGAGCAAGTCGTCAAGATCCTTTGCAATCCGGGCACCAAGGCTGAGACCGCCATACACAAGGCCTGTGTACAGCTGAACCGCTGATGCGCCCGCTTTGATCTTGGCATAGGCGTCTTGTCCTGTGCTGATCCCGCCCACGCCGACCAAGGGGATGTTTGTTAGGCTGTGTAGCTGCGCCAGCACGCGAGTGGATTTTTCGAAGAGGGGCGCGCCGGACAGTCCGCCCTGTTGTGTTGAATGGCGGCTGCGCAACCCACTGCGGTCAAGAGTCGTGTTGGTGGCGATGATGGCGCTTACCTGTGCGTCTTGAGCCACGCGCGCAATATCGAAGAGCTCTTGATCGCTCAAATCTGGTGCGATCTTGAGAAACACAGGCACGCTGCCGCGCACCTGCATCACGCCGTCGAGCAACGCCGCCAGCGCCTTTGGCCCCTGCAGGTCGCGCAGCTTTTCGGTGTTTGGGCTTGAGACGTTGACCGTCGCAAAGTCGATGTGATCGCGGCAGTGTTCCAGAACGCGCGCAAAATCATCTGCCTTGTTTGTACTGTTCTTGTTGGCACCAAGGTTCAGACCGATGGGCAAACCAGTGGGGCCGTGTGCCAATCGCTTTGCGATTTCATCCATTCCATCATTGTTAAATCCGAAACGGTTGATGGCTGCACCATCTTCGCGCAGTCGAAAGAGCCGTGGTTTTGGATTGCCGGGCTGTGCAAGAGGTGTGGCGGCACCAACCTCGATCCAGCCAAAGCCCGCGCGGCTGAGTGGCCTTATTGCCGTGGCATTCTTATCGAAGCCGGCTGCCAATCCGACAGGGTTAGGCATGTCCATACCGGCAAGCGTTGTGCGCAATCGTGGGCTGGTCACTGGACCAGGTAGCGAGACGAGGGGCGTATGCACCGCTGCCAACGCGATGCCATGTGCGGTCTCTGGATCAATTTGGCGCAAAGCCTTGAGCCCCAGCCGCTCGATTGCGCGCTTCATGCGAAGCCTGTGCCACCCGGCGCTGGCGCGCACCGGATCAAGCGCGAGGTCGCCACGGCGGCCTGTCTATGTACCACGGCGCGCTGGTAGTCGGGATCAGATATCATCGCCAGAAAGGCATGCGCTGTTGGATAGCGCGCGATGAAGGTGGCATCCCATGCTTCATCGCTGGGGCCAATCAACATGGTTTCGAATGCTCCGCGCCACAAGATAGAGCCGCCCACACGTTCTAGAACGGGAAGGGTATGGGTGCCGTACAGCCCATAGGCCTCTGAGCCGGTTAAACCAGCCTTGGCCATTTCGTGATCCGCAGGATAGCTTGCATGATCGCGAAACTGCACAAGGTTGAGCATTTCGATAGGGTGATCGCGGTTGAGTTCTTTGAAGGCATTAAATTGCGCGCGAAGCGGGTCGACATATGTCATCAAAAACCCTCTCCCACTGGGAATATATGAACCCCATGCACAAGCGGCAGCGGCTGTGCCCAATGCACATCATTCAACCGCATCTCTCGGTAAAGGTGGGGGAACAGCGCGTCGTCACGTGATTTTTCCCACTTGAGTTCTTGTCCTAATCGGTCCGCTTCGACTGCAATTAGAAACAAATCGTCCTGTCCTGCAAAGTGCTTGGCGGCGGTTTCGGCCGCCTGTTCAGCGGTGGAAAAATGGACGTAGCCGTCGGCCACATCAATCGGCGCGCCAAGGGTTTTCCCCTGTTTGCGCAAATCCACCCATTCGGGCGTGCGGAAAATCTTGAAGATCATCATGCCATCTTGATGCCTGTCGTCTGCAAAATGGTCAAGTCAAGCATTCCACCAGTTCTTTGCGCCAGGGTTGCAGAACGGGCTTTGACTCCGACGGTCGCTTGTGGGCACGATGTTCAAATAACCAACGATGGAGATCTGACCATGAACCGATTCCTGATGGGCGCCGCGGCACTGGCATTAAGCGCAGGCACTGCAGTGGCCGATTACACGCTGACCATTTTGCACACCAATGATTTTCATGCCCGGTTCGAGCCGATCAGCAAGTATGACAGCGGTTGCAGCGAAGAAAGTAACGCTGAAGGCAAGTGCTTTGGTGGTTCGGCCCGATTGATCACGGCGATCAATGATGCGCGCGCTCGGTCCGACAATTCTATGCTTGTGGATGGGGGTGACCAGTTTCAGGGTACTCTGTTTTATACCTATTACAAGGGCAAGCTCGCCGCAGAAATGATGAACCAGATGGGCTATGTCGCGATGACAGTGGGCAACCATGAGTTTAATCATGGCCCCGAAGTATTGCGCGGGTTCATTGATGCGGTCGAATTCCCGATCCTGATGTCGAATGCCGATTATTCGGGCGAACCACTGCTGAAAGATGCGCTTGTCAAATCCACTGTGATTGAACAGGCCGGCGAAAAGATCGGGTTGATCGGACTGACACCGCAAAGTACCGCCGAGCTTTCCTCGCCCGGTCCCAATGTCACGTTCGGCGATCCTGCACCGGCAGCACAGGCCGAAGTGGACAAGCTGACTGCACAAGGGATCAACAAGATTATCCTGCTGTCGCACTCGGGCTATCAAATCGACCGCTACATCGCAGATGTTACCACTGGGATTGATGTGATCGTTGGCGGCCATTCTAACACATATCTTAACAGCAATGATGATGGTGCGGACGGCCCATATCCCACCATGCAAAATGGGGTGCCGATCGTTCAGGCTTATGCCTATGGCAAATATCTGGGCGAACTGAACCTTACGTTCGACGATTCCGGCAACGTGACCCAGGCCGTGGGTGGCCCGATCCTGATGGATGCAAGCGTGAGCGAGGACCCGGGCGTCAAGGCGCGCATTGCGGAAGCTGCCAAGCCGCTTGATGAGATCCGCAACCAGGTGGTGGCTGAAGCCGCCGAACCGATTGAGGGTGATCGCAGCGTTTGCCGTGCGATGGAGTGTCCGATGGGCTCTTTGATTACCGACGCAATGCTGGATCGGGTCAAGCATCAGGGAATTGCGATCGCGATCCAAAACGGCGGTGGTATTCGGGCATCTATCGATGATGGCCCGATTACCATGGGTGAGGTGCTGACGGTTCTGCCATTCCAGAATACGCTGTCTACATTTCAGGTAACGGGCGCCACTATGCTAGAGGCTTTGGAAAACGGGGTCAGCCAGATCGAAGAGGGTGCAGGCCGCTTCCCGCAGGTTGCGGGCATGAGCTATGCCTTTGACGGGTCCCAACCCGCTGGTGCGCGGATCAGCGATGTGATGGTTGGTGGCGCGCCGCTTGATATGGACAAGCTTTATGGCGTCGTGAGCAACAACTATGTCCGCAATGGCGGTGATGGGTACAAGATGTTCCGTGATGCGCAGAATGCGTATGACTATGGTCCTGACCTCGCGGATGTCACCGCAGAGTACCTTGCGGCACAAGGGCCGTTCAAGCCCTACACCGATGGGCGCATTACAATGAAGTAAGCCGCATCGGCTTGCACCGTCTGAACAGTCTTGGCCTCGCTCGCAGTGATGTGTGCGGGGCTTTTTTCATCTGCTATTCGGCCGACACCTTCGCTTGGCTGTCTGGATCAGATGGCTTAAGCTCGTCTGATGTGTGGACGATTTTCTGTCACTCTGCCCACGGATGCGATGGCGCAGCTTTTTGCTGCAGCGCCCGCCAATGATTCGCCCGACGTCCCCAACTTCAACGTTTGTCCGACGACGCAGGTGCATGTGGTGCGCAACGAAGGGGCAGGGCGGTTGTTGGCCCCGATGCGATGGGGCTTTATCCCGAAGTGGCACAAGAGCCCCGCGAGCGGGCCGCTTTTGATCAATGCCCGCGCTGAGACGCTTGCAGAAAAGCCGGCGTTTCGCGTGGCCTGCCGGGCGCGCAGAGCATTGATCATCGCCTCGGGCTATTATGAGTGGACGCGGGATGGGGATGCCCGATTGCCGTGGTACATCACCCGCGCTGATCGTGCGCCGCTGGCATTAGCCGCGATCTGGCAATCGTGGGGTTCAAACATCAATGGTGATGATATGATCCGAACCGCCGCCATCGTGACCACAGCCGCCAATGCGCCAATGGCAGCGATCCATGACCGCATGCCTGTGATACTGGAGACACCTGACATTGCCCTGTGGCTGGGTGAAGAGGGCAAAGGGGCAGCCCGACTTATGCGGGCGGTTGCGGATGACGCATTGGTCTGGCATCGCGTGGCGACGACAGTCAATTCCAACCAATCCGCTGGCCCAGAGCTGATCGAACCGATTGACGGGTGACTAGCTTTTGGCAAGGCCGATGAAAGTAGGCCTATGTGAGTGCAGTATTTACCCTTTTCGACCGGTGCGGTGCGGAACATGCTTGGTTTATTTTAGCCTGTGCGGCTCGACCTTGAAGCGTTAGGTGATGTGCGGTGTTTCAGGTATTTCGTCAACCGCTGTAAAGGCAGGTGAAAAGCCTCATGCGCCGGGCAATTTCCGTGAAAGCCATGCGCGGAATGATTTAAGGCTGGGTGGGTCGGGCCGCTCGGCAGGCCACACAAGATAATAGTCGCCGATGCTTTGGCCCGTGTCATCCGCTGCCCGCACAAGCGCTTGGCTCGCCAGATGTGATCTGGCCACGAAATCTGGCAAAAGGGCCGCGCCCAACCCATGAATTGCCGCCTGTGCCATGGTTGAAAACTGATCAAACACCATGCCTGCACTGCGTGGGGGTGTCAGGTCATGCGCTGCAAGCCAGCGTGCCCAGGCGCGTGGCCGAGTGTCGAGGTGCAACATTGGCAGCTTGGCAAGGTCTGATGGTTCGACGGGCTGTGGTACAAGCGCAGGTGCGGCCACGGCCACAACGTTTTCCGGCATCAAATGCAGGTGGGCCGCTCCGGGCCAGTCCTTGCGGCCAAAATGGATTGCGGCGTCAAATGGTTCAGAGCGGAAATCGAACGGGGCCAGACGTGTTGACAGGTTCACAGTAACCTCTGGATGCGCGCTCGCAAAATCCGCAAGTCGGGGCGCCAGCCAGTGCATCCCAAAGGCGGGCAAAATGGCGAGGTTCAACGCGCCGCCCTTTGGGTTTGCGCCCGCAGCGACAGATGCTGACCCAAGGCGCATCAGGATATCGCGCACTTGCACGACGTAATCACGCCCCGCAGGCGTCAGAACAAGGGCGCGCCCCTCACGGGCAAACAAATGCGCGCCAATCTGTTCCTCCAGTGTCTTGAGTTGCCGGCTGATTGCACTTTGGGTCAACGATAACTCCTGCGCCGCTGCTGTTGCCGATCCAAGGCGCGCTGCCGCTTCGAATGCCAGCAAAGCAGAGACTGAGGGCAAAAATCGACGATGGGTAAACATATGAGTTTTTCTCATGGTTTTCAGGATAAGGCATCGTTAGAACTTTTCATTCAACTCTGCAATACTGGTGCAAACAGAATGCCCTGACCGGAGAGAGATCATGAACGCAGAAACAAAAATCCTGAAAGCAAAGGACGCGCCGGACCTTGGTAGCTTTGACTGGGCTGACCCGTTTCGACTGAGCGAGCAGTTAACCGAAGATGAACGAATGGTGCAGGCGTCGGCTGCGGCCTATGCTGATGAAAAACTGGCCCCTCGCGTGATCAGTGCCTTTGCCGATGAAACCACCGACGCCGAAATTTTCCGCGAGATGGGCGATATGGGGCTGCTCGGCGTGACGCTGCCCGAAGCTTACGGTGGGCTTGGTGGATCTTATGTTTCATACGGTCTTGTCGCACGCGAGGTGGAGCGCATTGATTCGGGTTATCGGTCGATGATGTCGGTGCAGTCCAGTCTCGTGATCTATCCGATTTATGCATATGGCTCTGAAGAACAGCGTCGGAAATATCTGCCCAAGCTGGCTTCGGGCGAATGGATCGGATGTTTCGGTCTGACGGAACCTGACGCCGGGTCGGACCCCGCTGGGATGAAGACAACCGCCAGAAAAGTCGATGGCGGCTATGTGCTGAACGGGGCCAAGATGTGGATTTCCAATGCTCCGATTGCGGATGTTTTCGTGGTCTGGGCCAAGTCCGATGCACATGGTGGCAAGATCCGCGGCTTTGTGCTTGAAAAGGGTATGGGGGGCCTGTCAGCGCCGAAAATCCAGAATAAACTCAGCTTGCGCGCCTCAATCACTGGCGAAATTGTGATGAAGGATGTCGAAGTGGGCGAGGACGCTTTGCTGCCTGATGTGCAGGGCCTTAAAGGGCCGTTTGGTTGTCTCAACCGGGCGCGGTACGGGATCAGTTGGGGCGCGATGGGTGCGGCAGAATTCTGCTGGCACGCGGCGCGGCAATATGGGCTGGATCGCAAGCAGTTTGGCAAACCGCTGGCGCAAACACAGCTGTTCCAGAAAAAACTTGCAGATATGCAAACCGAAATTGCGCTGGGCCTGCAAGGCTCGCTGCAAGTGGGTCGTTTGATGGACGAGGCCAAGGCCGCGCCCGAGATGATCTCGATTATGAAGCGCAACAATTGCGGCAAAGCGCTGGAGATTGCGCGCCATGCCCGCGACATGCACGGTGGCAATGGTATTTCAGGCGAGTTTCAGGTCATGCGCCATCTGATGAACCTTGAAACGGTCAACACCTACGAAGGCACGCACGATGTGCATGCGCTGATCCTTGGTCGTGCGCAGACGGGTCTTCAGGCGTTTTTCTGATGTCGCACAGATGAAATTTTCAGGACGAAGGGCGTTGTCATACGGCCTTTGCCCTGTCTAAATGACTGCCGCAGACACATATTCTGAAAATCTGGCAGGGGCTGCATGGACCGCGTTTCAATCGTTCACGACAACTTTCTGCGCAGGGTGGCCGTGTGTGATTTGCCCTCTGTCACGCCGTATGGGCTGGACCCAGAGGTTTCTGTGGCTCTTTTCACTCATCAGTGCCTGACCCGCGCGCTGGATATCGTCAGCCGCGAGATGCAAAAGGCAGGTCACGGGTTCTATACGATTGGGTCATCGGGCCACGAGGGCATGGCGGCGGTATCTTATGCCTTGCGCCCGGATGACATCGCTTTTCTACACTATCGCGACGGTGCATTTCAGGTTGCCCGCGCGGCGCAGCAAGGGCAGGATATGTGCCGCGATATGCTGCTCAGTTTTGCATGCGCGGCGGATGATCCCACCAGTGGCGGGCGGCACAAGGTGCTGGGCAGCCGCGATCTGTTCATCCCGCCGCAAACGTCTACCATCGCCAGTCATTTGCCTAAGGCGCTTGGTGCGGCTTTTGCTTTAGGGTTGGCGCGTCGCAATCGGCCCGAAGCGGCTATATTACCACGCGATGGGATCGCAGTGGTCAGCTTTGGTGATGCATCTCTAAACCATTCA
>Ga0206679_10003511_pt1 | contig 12018 bp, 8 predicted proteins | sample M110012015metaG_FD_155464 | JGI IMG/M metagenome (GOLD analysis project Ga0206679, IMG submission 155464) | Ammonia-oxidizing marine archaeal communities from Monterey Bay, California, United States - M1 100m 12015 | ecosystem: Environmental > Aquatic > Marine > Intertidal zone | place: USA... | reverse complement strand
TGAAATCGGCCAGATCCCAGAAAAGGGTTCCCTATTCGGAGTCTTCCCCGTGTCGGGGCACTTGACCGATGAAGGTGAGGTGGACCGCTTGATCCAGCCGCCCGCTTTTTCCACTTCTGACGACCCTAAGCGCCTCGCCAGTCACTTCCCTGACCTGGTGCGGAAAGAGTGTATGCAATGTCACCTTTGGTCCGAAGGTCGCGGGCTGCGAGGTCGCACCGGTTTCGATGGGGACTATCGGGGTGCAGGTTGCGCGGCTTGTCATGTGCCCTATGCGTCCACGGGGCTTTCGGATACAGCGGATCGGTCCATTTCGAAAACTGAGCCGGGTCACCCGCGCCGACACGTGATGACCGCCGCCCCCAGCACTCAGACCTGCGTGACCTGTCACTACGGAGACGCATCAATTGGCTTGCAATTCCGAGGCTTGTCCCAGTTACCTCCCAACAGCGCAGGCGGCCCGGACATCGAGGGCACCACGGATGTGCGCTTGAACCAGACGTTCTATGTGAAGGACAACTCCCTGACCCCGCCGGATGTACACCATGAGTTCGGCATGCATTGCGTGGACTGCCATGGGCGCGGGGATGTGATGGGGGACGGGGCCTTGCACGGAAGTATGGAGCACGCGGTGGCCATTTCCTGCGAATCGTGCCATGGCACCTTTGATGCCCGGGCAAGCATGACTACCGCCCGTGGTGAAGCCCTGACCAATGTCTGGCTTGATGGGGACAAGGTCCTACTGAAGAGCAAGGTCACGGGGAAAACCCACTCGATCAAGCAGGTCATGGATGTGATTGATCCAGAGCATCCCGATCACATTCCCGCAGCCATGGGAGCGATGAACGGCAATCACGGAAAACTCGAGTGCTATGCCTGCCACGCGGGATGGAATGTGAACTTTCTTGGTTTTCACTTTTACCGCAACGAAAGTTTGACGCAGATGGACCTGATTTCTGGGCGGCGCACTAAGGGGCGCGTAACAACCCAGGAGAAAGTGTTCGCCAGCTGGAAGTCGTTCTATGCGGGCTTGAACGAAAAGGGTCGGATCGCGCCCTACATGACCGGCTTCTCCACAATGGGGACGGTTGACGGGGAAGACGGCACCCGCATTCTGGACCAAGCCATGCCAGAGACCGCGGCCGGGCTGTCGGGAATGACCATGATCCACCACCAGGTGCACACCACCCGCCCGACGGCTCGTGGGTGTGTGGAGTGCCACCGTTCCGGCGGGACCTGGGGTTTGGGCACCGCGAATTTCAAACTGGGCCGTCAAGTAGCCTTTGTAGCGGATCGGCGTGGTATCGAGGCCGTTGCTCTCAATCGGCAGAACTTGGCGGGGTCGATCCCCCTTGGCAAGTTTGTGCTTCCCGATGTAGTTGACTTGGAGTTGGACTGCGATCCACTTCAGGGCTATAGCCAAATCCTCTATGCCAGTGAGGGAGGGCGCGGAATCCACGTGTTCGATGTGTCTGACCCACGGGCCTTCACTCGGCTGGCATTCATCGAGACTATCTCGCCCCGTGGAATGGCTAAGGAGGGGGACTACCTCTTCATTGCTGACGGTATCGGCGGCTTACGCGTGGTGGATATTAGCGATCCTGCTGCGCCTAAAGCAGTGGGTCAACTGCCCCTATTCGATGCGCAAGAGGTTGAGGTGCGTTGGCCCTATGCCTATGTGGCGGATGGCATTGGAGGCATGGCGATCGTTGATATTCGCGAACCCATTCGGCCGCGGCTGGTAAGTGGTGTCAGCTGGAAAGTGGCCGCGGGGCAGACCATGGCGGCCATCGATCTGGACCTCTTGTTTCAGTACAGCCGGCCTCAGGTTCTGCGTGGAGACGTACCGGCACCCTACCGCAGCGATGCGCGCAACTTGTGCGCCGTCGTGGATGAGAGCGCGGGTTTGATTCTGATCGACGTAACAGAACCGAGTCATCCCGAGGTGGTTTACCCAAGCATCAGTCGCAGAACCCGGGCGGCTCAAAGGCAAGGTGGGCTCTTCCGCGGGCTCGCTCTGCGTAGCAAGGTCGACCCAGCGCCGCCCCAGGGCGGCAAGCCAGCGTCGGAAACGGATTATGTTTATCTGTTGGAGGAGCGCACCCAGGGCAATGGGGATCAGGTTTCTTTCATGCGTTCGATTGATGTGGGGAACCCCAAGCTTCCCCGGGTGGTTGACTCTCTTCGCGTGGAGGGATCTTCCGAGTCTATGTTCCACCTGTCGATCTACAACCAGCCGTTCCTGCAGCCCTTGGCGCTGATTGCTGGGGATGAGGGAGTCAGCGTGGTGGACCTTTCCAATTCTGAAGGCCTCGAGTCAGGCGGTGTCCTGATGAGCATCCGCAACGCCTATGCGATTGCGGTGGAGGAATTCCCCCTCGATGCGATGATTGACCCTTCTGGCCGGCGACTGAAGGACGTGAGTCACGAGGGATCGCGATGGCTCCTGCCGCGTGAAGTTGAACGCATCCTTGATGTTCCGGGAGAGATCCTAGGCACGATCAAGGACGGGGAAGAGGCCCCGCCCATTCCGGGGCACAGCGCCAGACTGTTCTTCGCTCGTTATGACGTGAGTCGCGACGGGCTCCTGACTGGCGAAGAGCTGCAGCGTGCAGGCAGTGTCTTGGATCGTAACGGTGACGGCCGAGTGACCTTGGCCGAGGCGGCAGATGTGGGGCAGCTGTTCAAAAAGCCAAGAACGTCCGTACCCGAGTCCGACCAGGTGGTCTTTGGTGAAACGCGCACGGACCCAGATGGTGATCTTGCGCGATTACTGGATGGGCAAGATGGCCGTATCCATGACCGTGACCGGGATGGACGCCTGGATCGCAAGGAAATGTCCCGGGCCCTGTTCGCGGCCTTGGACTTGAATGGGGATGGACGCTTGAACCGGGGCGAGCTCTCGCGGCACCCCGGAAAGGCACGACAAATTCGATACGGTGACGAAGGCGCCCTTGATGCTTTCAGTCGCCGTGACTTGAACAACGGCGGAACCATTGCCATCCGGGAGTTCAATATTCTTGATCCCGAGTGGGATGCGCTTGATTCGGATTCCGATGGGGGCGTGCAGTTGCCCGTGCCGCGCAAGGAGCGAAGCCGGAACAACGCCGGGCAGCAGCTGCCGTCCGAGTGGCCTGTGCGTCGGGCCATAGCCATCCCCTTGCCTCCGCTTCTGGAGGAGGGCGCCCTTGAGGCTTTCGACAAGAACGGCGACACGGATCTCACGCGGCGGGAGCTGCGAGACCGTGAAGATTTGTTGGACATGGCCGACAGAGATTATTCAGGCCTGCTGGAAAGTGAGGAGTGGATGCGACTCGAGGCCGCGGCCCGGGGTGGCGCGGTGGATTCCCTGGCTGACAGCTTCTTGGCTCGCTGGGACCTGGACGGAAGTGGCGAGGTCGAAGAGGAGGAACTGCCGTCCTTTGCTCGGCCCATCCTTCGGCAGCGCGGCAAGCGCCGTTAGGGCCCCGCAGGTGGTAGATGAGCCTCATTTTGGGCGTATTTGTGCTCTCAGGGTCACAGAATTGCGAGCCAGATCAGGGCCCGGGATCGTGCCTGTGATAACCTCCGCGGCTGTCCCATGGACCTCAAACCCCCTCTCACCAACCCGACCGCCTTGGGCAGTCGCAAACCCAGCTGGCTGAAGGTGCCACTGCCGGGAGGCGAGGGCTATACGCGCTTGCGCAAACTGACCCGCGAGCTCAAGCTGAACACCGTTTGCGAAGAGGCCCATTGCCCCAACATCGGCGAGTGCTGGAAAGGTGACCGAGCCACCATGACCCTCATGGTTTTGGGGGATGAGTGCACCCGGCGCTGCCGCTTTTGCGCGGTCAAGACGGTCGATCGCGCGGCTGCCCCCGACCCTGATGAGCCTGAGCACGTGGGCACGGCAGTTGCGGCCCTGAATCTGGACTATGTGGTCATCACCAGTGTGGATCGGGACGATTTGGATGACGGAGGTTCGGGACACTATGCCCAGTGTGTTGAATCGATCCGCCAACATTCCCCACGCACAATTATCGAGACCTTGATCCCCGATTACACAGGCGCCCAACTCGCCACCTTGATGGAGTCGAAACCCGATGTGCTGGCCCACAATGTGGAGGTCGTATCGCGTCTGCAGCGGCGCATTCGGGATCCACGCTGTTCCTTCGAGCGCTCCCTGAAAACCCTGCGCGAGGCCAAGGATCAATCCTCGGTGGTTTTCACCAAGTCCTCTTTGATGCTGGGCCTTGGCGAAACCCAGGCCGAGGTCGAGGAGGCCATGGCCCTTCTGCGGTCTACGGATGTGGATTTCTTGACCCTCGGCCAGTATCTGCGCCCCTCTCCGAAGCACGCCCCCGTTCGAGAGTATGTCGCCCCCGAACAATTTGACGCCTATGACCGGCTTGGACGGGAAATGGGTTTCCGTCAAGTAGCCTCGGGCCCCTTGGTTCGGTCCAGTTACAAGGCCGGCGAGTTGCAAGCAGCTCACCTTGTGCGTGAGCGGCGCAAAGAGGAAATCTCCCAATGACCGAAACCTTGAAGATGATCGAAGCGGACGGGTCCGCTCCTAGCTTTAACGGTGCCCTGGACGATAAGGCGCTGGTGTACTGCTATCGCACGATGTTGATGGTGCGTGCGTTCGACGACATCTGCATGAAGTTGCAGCGCTCTGGAAGAATTGGTTTTTCGATTCCAAACAAAGGCGTGGAGGCGACCCAGGTCGGAGCCGCAAGCGCTCTGCGCTCGACAGACTTCTTCTTCCCCAGCTATCGGGATTTCGGCATGGCCTTGCATCACGGTGCTGAGCCGGTCGAGATGATGCACAACATGTTCGGCAATGCTTCTGATTCGGCACGCGGCCGTCAGATGCCGGTGCACTTTTCATTCACAAAGCCTCTGCGTTTCTTTTCGATCAGTTCGCCCATCGGAACCCACCTTCCGCAAGCGGTCGGGGCGGCATTTGCCTCCCAGGCGCAGGGCAAGGATGATGTGAGCCTTGCAAGTTTCGGAGATGGTGGCACATCCAGTACGGGCTTCCACAGTGCCTTGAACATGGCGGGTGTTTGGAAGGCCCCGGTGATCTTCCTGTGCCAAAACAATGGTTGGGCGATCTCGTTGCCCTCTAGCGGTCAAACGAACTCGGATGGCTACGCGATCAAGGCCAAGGCCTACGGAATGCCTGGAGTGACTGTGGACGGTAACGACCTGTTGGCCGTCAACCGGGCCGTCAGCGAGGCCGCCGAGCGCGCTCGCGCAGGTGAGGGCCCTACTCTGATTGAAGCTTTCACCTATCGCATGGGGGGGCACTCCACTTCGGACGATCCCACCAAGTATGTGCCGGCCGAGGAACTCGAGAAGTGGGCCAAGAAGGACCCGGTGTTGCGTATGCAGCGCTTCCTGGCCCAACGGGGGCTTTGGGACGAGGCCCTTGAAGAGGCCTTGCAGGCCGAGTGCGCTGCCGAGGTGGCCGCGGCTGCCAAGGAGGCTCAGGCTACCCCTGGCCCGACCCTGGAAACGATTTTCAGCGATGTGTACGAGACCCTGCCCAACCATCTGCGCCGACAGGGCGAGCAGGCATTCGACCTCGCAGCACGGAAAGGCGACGCCGATGCTGGTGGCGGTGCCTTCCCTCTTTGATTGATCAACGCTTTTCGAGCGACACAACAAACACCATGGCAATACTCACCCTTCTCCAAGCGGTCAATGACGCGCTGCACACCAAAATGCGCGATGATGAGCGCGTTACAGTCTTTGGCGAAGACGTAGGCCCTAAGGGCGGCGTCTTCTTGGCTACCGAGGGTTTGACTCGGGAATTTGGCAAGGGCCGCTGCTTCGATACGCCCCTCTCCGAGGACGGAATCGTTGGCGCCGCGGTGGGTATGGCGGTCAATGGCCTGCTGCCCGTTTGTGAGATCCAATTCCAGGACTTCATCTTCCCTGCCTTTGACCAGATTGTCAGCGAAGCTGCCAAGCTGCGCTACCGGTCTGGCGGCCAGTACACCGCGCCTATGGTGATCCGTACGCCCTATGGTGGCGGCATTCGCGGGGGGCTTTACCACAGTCAGTCGGGCGAGGCTTACTTTGCCCACACACCTGGTTTGAAGGTGGTCATCCCCTCCACGCCCTATGACGCCAAGGGGCTTTTGATCGCTGCGATCGAGGATCCGGATCCGGTTCTGTTCCTAGAGCCCAAAGCCCTTTACCGTTCACTGAAGGGCGAAGTTCCCGAGGGCAGCTACACTGTGGATCTTTCCACCGTTCGTACAGCTCGTGAAGGTTCCGATGTGACCGTGTTCTGTTATGGAGCCATGGTCCCGGTTTGCGAGAAAGCCGCTGCAACCGCTGCCGAAGGCGGCATCGAAACCCACGTGGTGGACCTGCGCACTCTGTTGCCTCTCGATGAAGAAGCGGTGCTGGATGCGGCCAAGCGTACTGGGCGCGTGGTCGTGGTCCATGAGGCTCCGCGATTCTGCGGATATGGTGCCGAGATTAGCGCCTTGATCGCTGAGAATGCGATCGAGTACATGGAAGCCCCGGTTCGCCGCGTAACGGGTTTCGACACTCCCTTTCCAAACACCCTAGAACACCACTACATGCCAGATGAGCGTCGAGTCCTCGATGCCATCGAGGGCGTGGCATCCTTCTGATCTCTGGAGACCTTGCAACCATGATTGAATTCAAACTACCTGATATTGGCGAAGGCACAGCTGAAGGCGAGATCGTCAAGTGGCTCGTGTCCATCGGAGATGCGGTCAAAGAGCACCAGGCCATCGTCGAGGTGATGACGGACAAGGCCACGGTCGAGGTGCCTGCACCTGCCGATGGCACGATCACCGAATTACTCGTGGGGGAAGGAGACACTGTTCCTGTGGGGGATGTGATCTTCCGCTTGGACAATGGAGGGGGGGCACCCGCACAGGCGTCGTCTCCAGAACCCGCTGCCGTCCCGAGCGCCCCGACTGCTGTTGCAGCTCAGCCTGAGCCTAGCGGCGGGAAGGTCTTGGCCGTTCCGAGCGCCCGTCGTGTGGCCCGGGAGCTGAGCGTGGACCTTGGCACCGTAGCCGGCAGCGGTCGCAACGGTGTCATTCGCCGGGCCGATGTGGAGGCAGCCGCTACGGGTGGCGCAGTTGCCCAATCTAGTCATTCCGTCGTTGCCCCAACCACAGCCCAAGCGCAGCGGATTCCTTTCCGCGGCGTGCGTCGTAAGATTGCTGAAGCCATGGTGCGCTCTTCCCAAACTGCGGTTCACTTCACCATCGTTGAAGAGGTGGACGTGACGGACCTGGTGCGTGTGCGCCAGAAGGCCAAGGCGATTGGTGCCGAGCAGGGCATCAAGGTGACCTTTATGCCGTTCATTATGAAGGCTGTGGCTAACGGTCTGATGAAGTTCCCCATGCTCAATGGTCACCTAGATGAGCAAGCCGAGGAAATCGTGCTTCCCGGAACCGTCAATCTTGGTATCGCTACGGACACTCCGAATGGTTTGATCGTGCCGGTGATTTCCCAAGTGGAGTCCAAAGGCCTCTTGCAGCTCGCAGCCGAGTTGGGCGACCTGAGTGAGCGAACCCGCGCGGGTCGGGTGCGACCCGAAGAACTGCGTGGTAGCACTTTCTCGATTACCAACGCCGGCAACATCGGCGGCACTATAGCGACGCCGATCATTAACTTCCCCGACATCGCCATCCTCGGTGTTCACCGCATCGTCAAGCGACCCGGCGTGGTGGATACGCCGGAGGGCGAGGTGATCGAAGTGCGCCAGTACATGAACTTCTCCTGCAGCGTGGACCACCGCCTTGCAGACGGAGCCGATGCGGCGCGTTTCGTGGCTTACCTGCGTCAAATTCTGGAAGAGCCGGCCCTGTTGTCCCTCTGATAAGCATCCTGTGACTGGCCTTCAACAGATCCTGAACAAGGAAGGTGTGCTTGTGGGGGATGCACCTGACCTTTCCGACGAGCAGTTCGTTGAACTGTTGCGGAACATGATCATGATCCGCTCCCTCGATGGGCGGATGCTGAAATTGCAGCGCGCCGGACGAGTCGGATTTGTCGGAACGGCTACGGGTTTGGAAGCCTCCCTAGTGGGTGCTGCTGCTCCACTGCTGCCTAAGGACTGGATGTGGTCGGGTCTGCGGGAGGGCGGTGCTGCCATCACGCGTGGCTTGCCCCTCTTTGAATATGTGGCGCAGATGTACTGCAACTCGAACGACTCTGCAAAGGGTCGCCAGATGTGCAATCACTTTCAGCACAAGGGTTCGAACTATCCCAGTTGGTCCTCGGTGATCGGCACCCAGGTTACCCACGGCGTTGGCGCTGCCTACGCCAGTGCTCGTAGGGGCGAAGACGTGGTGCATTCGATTCACTTCGGTGATGGAGCCACTAGTTCCAATGGTTTTCACTCAGGCTTGAATCTCGCGGGCGTCTGGAAGGCGCCTTGCGTTTTTGTCTGCATCGACAATGGTTGGGCGATTTCCGTCAGCTCAGCCGAGCAAACCGCGGCTGAATCCTACGCGGACAAGGCTCAGGCCTATGGCATGCCCGGTGTAACGGTGGACGGCAACGATGTGCTGGCGGTTTACGCCGAGATGCAGACGGCGGTGGAGCGAGCACGCACTGGGGGCGGCCCCAGTTTGGTCGTGCTCAAGACCTATCGGATGCTGGGGCACTCGAGCTCTGACGACCCCAGCAAGTACCGGGATGATGCGGAAGTTCAATCCTGGGCCGAGCGTGATCCTCTTAAGCGCTATGAGGCCTTCTTGATCGAGCGCGGCTTGATCGATTCGTCCGAATGCGCGGCACAAGAAAAGGCTATCGTGGCGGAGATCGACGAGGTCATCCACGAGCAAGAAGCCGCCCCTCCCTTCCCCCTGCGATCCCTGGTGGAAGATGTCTACAGCGAGGTGCCCCGTCACCTGCGCGTGCAGTTCAACCAATTCCTAGAAGTTGCCGAACGCCGTGGTGATGCAACCCGCGGCGATGGCGCCTTCCCCCTTTGAGCGAGAGCCCCAATTCACATGAGTCAAGTCCGTAAGGTTGTTGTTATCGGTGCCGGACCCGCAGGATATGTCTGCGCAATCCGTCTCGCCCAGTTAGGCCAGCAAGTGGTTGTCGTTGAGAAGGAAGCTCTTGGGGGTACGTGCCTAAACGTGGGCTGTATTCCTTCCAAGGCCATGATTGCTGCGGGGTCATTGATGGATAAGGTCAGCCATGCCCACAGCATGGGCATCACCGTAGAGGGGGTGGAGCTCGATCCGGTCAAGTTGGTCGAGTGGAAGAACGTTATCGTCGGGCGTTTGACCGGTGGCGTGGGTAGCTTGCTGAAGAAGCACGGCTGCGAGGTGATGATGGGACAAGCGCGCTTGGTGGACAAGAATACGGTCGAAGTCAAAAGCGGAAAGGGAACTGAGCGGGTGACATGTGATGACATTGTGATTGCAACCGGTTCGATCCCCATCGAGATTCCGGGCTTTGCGTTTGACGAAGACTCGGTTTGGTCTTCCACCGGTGCTCTTTCACCCACTACGATCCCCGAGCACCTAGTGGTGATTGGGGGCGGTTACATCGGCCTAGAGATGGGCATGATGTACAACCACCTGGGTTCAAAGGTGACCGTGTTGGAGGCCACGGGAGGCGCACTCCCGGGTCAAGACCTGGACTGCGTCAAGGTCATCGAGCGTTCGCTCAAGAAGAGTAAGGTCAAGCTGCTGGTGAACACGTTTGCCAAGAAGTGGGCTAAGTCTGGCGCCGGGTTGGTCGTGACCATCGAGAAGAACGGCAAGCAAGAGGAGATCGTTTGCGACCAAATTCTTTCTACGGTGGGGCGACGACCCTATACGGAGGGCCTCGGACTTGAGAACGTTGGGCTCAGCACGAACGAGCGCGGCTTCATCCAAATTGACAAGCAGATGCGCACTAGCGTGCCCAATATCTCTTGCGTGGGCGATATTGCGGGTCAACCGATGTTGGCCCATAAAGGCAGCAAGGAAGGGCTCGTGGCTGCGGCGGTGATCGCCGGTCAACCAGAGGAGTACGACGTTCGATGTGTTCCCGCTGTTATTTTTACATCACCGCAAATGGCGTCTGTGGGCATGACCGAGGACCAGGCAAGGGAAGCGGGACACGAGCCCGTCACTGGGTCATTCCCGTTCAAAGCATCTGGCCGAGCGATGACCCTGCAAGAGACCGATGGCATGGTTAAGGTTGTCTCAGACGCCAAGTCTGACTTAATCCTAGGGGTGCACATGGTTGGCCCCGAGGTCACCGAGTTGATTGCCGAGGCAGCTCTCGCCATCGAGATGGGAGCCACTAGCGAAGACCTCGCGCGCACAATTCATGCCCACCCGACCCTGCCCGAAGCCGTAATGGAAGCTGCTGAAGCGGTCCACAACATGGCTGTACACATTTACCAGGCTTGAGCCCGTGGACTCTTCCGCTTCAGATCTGCCCCTTCTGGAAATCCTGCGGCTAGGAATCCAGCCCCATCAGGAAACCTGGGAACTGCAACAGGAGTTGCTCGAAAAACGCGCTGCGGGTGAGATCAATGACACCTTGATCCTGGTGGAGCATGAGGCGGTGATTACCGTTGGGCGTGGAGGGGACCTAGAGGCGGCGCAGTCCGCGGGGTTACCCGTGGTGGAGGTGGAGCGCGGTGGCGAAGCGACTTATCACGGCCCCGGGCAAGTGGTGGCCTATCCAATCCTGGCTTTGCCCGAGGGTAAGCGTGATCTTCACATCCACTTGCGCAACCTGGAGGAAGTCATCATATGCGTACTCGCGGAGTTGGACATCGTGGGCCAGCGTAAGGGGGGCTTGACTGGCGTTTGGATCGGTGAGCAAAAAGTCGCCTCGGTGGGTGTCGCGGTCCGGCATTGGGTGACTTGGTATGGCTTCGCCCTCAATGTGCACACGGATCTGACCCAGTTCGCCGGGTTCCGGCCATGCGGTTTGGATCCCAAGGTGATGACCCGCGTGGCGGATCATGCGGACTTGGCTCCCGCCACGATTCTCTTGGAGGTTCTGATCGTTAAGCACATGCAGGAGGTCTTCGGGTATCGCTTGCCGGACCCACCTCCCCTGGACCCCGGCCCGGAACCCACGGGTGGTTGCTCTGGGGGCCCGAGTAGGTTCCCGGACCTACCGATAATTCCCTAATTGGGACCTGCGAGCTCCTAGCCGGCAGGAGAATGACCGGAAGTGTGTCGTTCTGAGCCTCGCTCTCGACTCTGGGGGTTGATTGTTCCGATCAATGGGGAGGTCACGGTCTTGCGCTTCACCGCGGGACTTTCGGCCTTCCCCAGCCTATGTATATCCTCCTCTATCATCCTGGCAATCTACGATTCTCCCAGGCAGGCACCGGCCTCCCTTGCGGCGAGAAAACAATCATCGGAGATCCAGCATGATGCTTCAGCGCGCTTGCGAAGATCTGCGGCTCTCGAGAATCCTGCCTTCATCAACGGGTTTACTGACCCCTTTGACCGTGGGCGGTAGCGTTGCCGAGCGGACGGAACAGGCAGGGATTCCTGCTCAGGTGAAGAAAGCAGCGGATGCTGCCCTGTACAACACCACGGAGTCCGGCCTAAACCGTTCCGAGGTTTCTGGCGGCCCAACGAGTTTTGAGAGCGCATAGATTCCATGAACAGCCGTTTTGATGAAATGCGCTTGGCTCGGGATTTGCCTTCGCCCTCTGGCGTGGGTCTGAAGATCCTCGAGTTGACTTCATCCGCCGAGTATGACCCGGAGGAGTTGGTCGGGCTGATCAGTGCCGACCCGGCCTTGAGTGGTCGCATATTGCGCCTTGCCAATGCTGCGAGTCATGACGTGGGAGAACGAGCGTCATCAGCGCATCAGGCCGCCGCGCGTCTTGGCCCCAAGGTCGTGCGCGACGTGGCCTTGGGTTTCAGCCTGGTTGAAACGCGCATGCCAAAGGTCAGTGACTTTGATGTGGATTCTTTTTGGAGCCAGTCCCTCGCCAACGCAGTTGCCGCGGAGTTACTAGCAGAAGCCACAGGCGAAGATGCCGCGGCGCTATTCATTTTG
>Ga0206679_10003510_pt1 | contig 12019 bp, 10 predicted proteins | sample M110012015metaG_FD_155464 | JGI IMG/M metagenome (GOLD analysis project Ga0206679, IMG submission 155464) | Ammonia-oxidizing marine archaeal communities from Monterey Bay, California, United States - M1 100m 12015 | ecosystem: Environmental > Aquatic > Marine > Intertidal zone | place: USA... | reverse complement strand
TGACTGGGGGTGGGTGGGGTGGGATAGGTCATGGTCGCCTCCGGCGGGAGTTTATTTGGCAAGATGAAGATGGATCATTCGCCTCTGGGGTAGCGTTGGTTTTCTTCTAGAAGGTTTAGATCCATGTGGTTGCGCATGTACCTCTCAGACGCCTTTTGCAGCGGCTGGTAGTCCCATGGATAATAGCCACCCTGGCGCAAGGCATCATAGACGATGCGGCGATGGGCCTGACTTTCCCGGATATCCTTGTCGAATTGTTCGAGATCCCATCGGGCCTCGGACTTGGCGCGCAGTTGCGCGCGCGTGCCCTGATGGGCGGGCTTTTCGGCCAAGTTGGTCAACTCTTGGGGGTCGGCCTCGAGATCAAACAGCTGATCAGGATCGAGGATGCAACGGTTGTACTTCCATTTGCCATAGCGCAACGAGACCATTGGCGCATATGAAGCCTCTGCCGCGTATTCCATCGCAACGGGTTCGGTGCGCTCTACCCCCTGCCCTTGCGGCACGATGCTCTGGCCCGTCGTCCATGAAGCCACATCTGACATGTCAACGCCCGCTAAATCGCAGAGTGTCGGGCAAATGTCGATATTGCTAACCGGATCAGTCACAAGACCCGGCTGCATCTGCGGTGCCGAGATCATTAATGGCACCCGCGCCGAACCCTCAAAGAAGGACATCTTGAACCACAAGCCTCGTTCGCCCAGCATATCACCGTGGTCGGATACAAAGAGGATAGTTGCCTCTTGCCGTGTGCTTTCGAGGGCGGCCATGACCTCGCCAATTTTGTCGTCAAGATAAGAGATGTTGGCAAAGTAGGCGCGGCGAGAGCGTCTGATATCCTGATCTGAGATGGTAAAGTTGTCGCGGTCGTTTGCGTCCAAGATCCTTTTGGAATGCGCGTCTTGCTGATCGTATGGGATTGGCCCCACTTCTGGCATGAGATGCTTACAGTCGTCGTAAAGGTCCCAGTATTTTTTACGCGCCACATATGGATCATGCGGATGCGTGAAGCTGACCGTCAGGCACCAGGGGCGCGGATCATGGCTCCGGGCCAGATCGAACATCTTGCGGGTTGCGTGATAGGCCACTTCATCATCATATTCGAGTTGGTTGGTGATTTCGGCAACGCCCGCGCCGGTGACAGACCCCATGGTGTGGTACCACCAGTCGATACGCTCATCGGGTTTGCGGTAATCAGGTGTCCAGCCAAAATCGGGAGGGTAAATATCGGTGGTTAGCCGTTCTTCAAAACCGTGCAACTGGTCCGCGCCAACAAAATGCATCTTGCCAGTTAGGCAGGTCTGGTAGCCTGCGCGCCGCAAATGGTGCGCGTATGTTGGGATTGAAGATGCAAATTCGGCCGCATTGTCGTAAACTCTGGTTGCAGACGGCAGTTGCCCAGACATAAACGCCGCACGACCCGGTGCGCATAGAGGCGAAGCCGTATAGGCATTTGCGAACCGCGTAGATCGCGCGGCCAGCCGCTTCAGGTTTGGCGTATGCAACCACTCTGCCGGACCGTCGGGGAACAAGGTGCCGTTCAACTGGTCAACCATGAAGATCAGGATGTTGGGCTGTGTCATCCTCGTGGTCCTATCAGCGTATAAAGTGCCTGTAGCGCAACAGCTTTTGCGGCCCCCGGCCTTGGTGCATCAGCAAGGGCAGAACGCAGATAAAGCCCGTCAATCAGTGCGCACATCAGATCTGCATCCGCCGCAGGCGAGGCGCTGACCGGCCGCAGCGCGTAGATCAGGTTGGACCGAAGCCTGTTTTGATAAAGGCGCAACAGGCGCAGGGTTTCAGGCTGTGTTGTCGCTTGCGCGTAAAGTGTCATCCACGCGCTGACCGTGGCAGGCGCAAAGCAAGATGGCGCAAAGCTGGCGGAGATCAGCGCCTCGGCCCGGGCGCGGGGCGTGCGCGCATGATGTAGACCAACGACGACCTCGGCACCGAAGTCGCGCAAGATCTGGCGCATAGCGGCCAAAAATATCTGATTCTTGCCGCCAAAATAGTGGTGTGCCAGTGCCGTCGACATGCCTGCACGCCGTGCGATTTGGCCCACGGTTACATCCAAAGACCCAGCGGCACTGATTTCGGCTATTGTTGCCTCGACCAATGCGGCGCGGCGAATGGGTTCCATTCCAACTTTCGGCATAAATTCCCCCAACCCAGTACATGGTGAGGGTTTTTTATTGACTCGTCAATCAATAAAAATCACAGCTTGGTTTGCGGCGTTGTCGGTGTGATTGGGGCGCGTTTCAGAACCGCCTCGCGCCAAGTGATAAAGGTGACCGACGCAAGAATCAGGCCTCCGCCCAGAATGACCCAGATGTCGACAGGTTCGGCAAAGACAAGCGCGCCCAACAGAACTGCCCAGACCAGTTGCAAAAAAGTTATGGGCTGTGTCACAGTGACGGGCGCCGCGGCAAACGCCAGCGTCATAGTATAATGACCCGCCGTGGCAAAACTGGCCACCGCAAAGAGCATTCCCAGATCATTCCACGACGGTGTGACCCAATTGACCAGCGCAAATGGGGCCAGCCCTATGGTTACAAAGATCGACAGCATCGCCACGACGACTGTGGCCTTGACCTCATCGGCCATGATCTTTGCCAGCAGGTATGAGCCAGCAAAAACTACAGCCGCGACCAGCATCGCCAGATGCCCCGGCTCAACCACCCGAAAGCCCGGGCGCAAGATCACCGCAGCCCCAACCAGCGCGATCACAACGGCTGCAATCCGCCGCACCGCCAGACGTTCGCCCAAAAACAGCGCAGCCCCCAGCGTCACATAGACCGGCGCGAGGTAGTTCATCGCTGTCACCTCGGCGATCGGAATCCGTGTCATGGAGTAGAACCAAAGGATGACACCTGCGGAATGCAATATGCCGCGCAGGGTAAACAGCTTCCATTGCCGCAAGGTCAATCGCGCGTCTCGTACTGCGGGCAGCATAGGCAACAAGAACACCAGCCCCAGCATATAGCGAAGAAAGGCCGCCTCGGCCGGGGGCACGCGCGGCCCCATGTACTTCACCAGCGCCGTAACCGCGACAAAGCACAGCCCCGTCGCCAGCATCCAGAAAATACCGACCAGTGGTTTGTGTTCGACCTGCTGCATGGGCTATCAATGCGGTCTGAACGCGGCAGAGGCAAGCCCCTGTCGCACGTGTGCCAGCCAGCACGCTAAGGCAAGAGCAACTTCATAGCGATGGCCCACATCGTAAGCGCAATAATTCCATCCAGTATGCGCCATGCTCGCGCAGTTGCAAAGATCGGCGCCAACAGACGCGCGCCGTATCCAAGCGCAAAGAAAAATACAAAGCTGGCAAGCACAGCCCCCATCCCAAACAGCAGCCGGCTGTCATATTGGGCCGAGATCGAACCAATCAACACCACCGTATCCAGATAGACATGTGGGTTCAGCCAGGTGAGCGCCAATACGGTCAAGAGGGCGTCGCGCAGGGGCTGCGCGCCGTCACCGTCTGGAACCAGCGTCGCCCCGCCCTGCCATGCAGATCGGGCATTGCGCCACCCGTACCACAGCAAAAACGCAGCTCCGCCATAGCGCATCACCGGTTCAAACCAAAGCACCGCCCCAGCCAAGGCACCAAATCCAGCGACCCCACAGACAATCAAGATAGCGTCACACAAAGCGCAGATCAGGCACACCCAAAATACATGCGCGCGGCGCAACCCCTGACGCAAAACAAAGGCGTTTTGCGCCCCGATCGCCACGATCAGTGACAAAGATAAGAAGAATCCGGGTAAAAATGATGCCATTTCAAATGCCTTGAACGGTGTCTGTGCGCCACTACATGCTGAGAGGAATGCAGACAAGTCTTTACAAGCCATCCGTTTTTGCACAGCGGCTTTGCACAATAATATGGTGCAATCAGCGCAAGCATCCCCTAAGTGGGACCAATTCTAATGGCGCGCTCTTGCCAAATGGTCATACCAGTTGGTGAAATCACGATGATCTAAATTCTCGTCATCGACGTATTCCATACATTGATCAAATACCTAAATACCGATCAAAACAATAAGGATAAAGACCGTTGCTCGACGACACGCATAACGTTGATCTGACCGCACAAGACCTTGAGCTAATCGAGGCGGCTCTGCACACCCACGAAAAGATCCTGTCCGTTCAAAGCCGCGCGGGCGGTGGCGCTGCGCGGGCGCGGTTAAACGCGCTCAAGGGCCTGATGCGCCGCTTACGGCGGCAAACGCCCCCTTGGCCCGAAGGGCCGGGCCAAAGCTGGGGGCATCGGGTGCGCGCGTTGTTTTCAGGTGGCGGTTCGCTCAGGTTCTGACGCTTCGGGCACCGCCGAACACTAGCTGCCTGAACGCTTCTGTGGCGCGAGGCGCGGCATAGGATCAGGGGGAAATGTGCGCGCTATCTGCTCCAATTCCGCGAGGTTCAGGTCTGAGGGTACAAATAACCGCTTGCGCTCCTTCCATAAGCCTGCGGCCACCAGTTCTGCAAACAACGGCTCTGACGAGCCAGCAGGGGCCAGCCGGGCGCACAGATCGGCCAAGGCCAGCCGCCCCCTTGGACCCTGAGCGTTACACCGGTGCTGCTTTTAATTTGCACCCCATGTCGTCTGACGAGGATGCTACGGATTTTCTCAAACTCTGCGGTTCGGCCCATCAGCCTGCGCTCTCTGTCCGGAGGGGCGATTTTGGGGAAGGTGAACGGCGGTGTATTGCCCGCTAGCGCTGGCACTTCGTAATATCGAATTGGATCTTGGGGAACCGGACAAAGCGGTCGCCAGATTGCCGTAACCAGGCCAATGGACCGATCAATCAAAGGGCAACCGGTGCCAGTATGACCAAGGCTGCCCAAGAAAAGATGCTGTCTTCAACAAACAGTTCAAAGCACCAAACGTTTTTCAAACGCAGGGCCATCAAAGCACATCGACCGTGGGATGCACGGCCCGAACGGGTGAAATCAGTCGTCGAGTTGCGCCATGACGTCGTCGCTGGCCTCGAAGTTGGTGGTGACCTGTTGCACGTCGTCATCATCCTCAAGCGCATCCACCAGCTTCATCAGCTTTTGCATGCCCTCAAGGTCGAGTTCGGTGGTGGTGGTGGGGCGCCAGATGAGCTTGGCTGTGTCGGATTCGCCCAGTTCAATCTCTAGTGTGGTAGAGACATCGTTAAGGTCCGTGTCCGCGCACCAGATCACATGGCCGTCCTCGCTTGATTCCACGTCTTCGGCACCGGCCTCGATGGCCGCCATCAGCACCGTGTCGGCATCCCCAACCGCAGCCGGGTATGTCACGGCGCCCTTGCGGTCGAACATGAACCCCACGCTACCTGTCTCGCCCAGATTGCCGCCATTCTTGGTAAAGGTCGAACGGACAGTCGATGCCGTCCGGTTGCGGTTATCTGTCATCGCCTCGACGATCACTGCCACACCGTTAGGGCCGTACCCTTCGTAACGGATTTCTTCGTAGTCATCGCCCTCTCCGGCGATGGATTTCTTGATCGCACGGTCAATGTTATCCTTGGGCATAGACTGCCCTTTAGCTTCCTTGACGGCCAAACGCAGGCGCGGGTTTTTGTCGGGATCGGGGTCACCCATCTTGGCGGCGATAGTGATTTCCTTGGACAATTTGGAAAACAGTTTGGCGCGGATCTTGTCCTGACGTCCCTTGCGGTGCTGGATGTTCGCCCATTTCGAGTGGCCTGCCATCGGGGTCTCCTGTGGTGGTTTGTGCCCAAGCGTAATCGCCGCGCAGCTATAGGCCAACGGTGCCACCGGGGGCAAGCCCGCCCGCACAATTGTGCAGCAGTGCAGAGCCCCGGCGCTATCGAGTATGGTGAATGACAGGTCGGCGCGGGATAATATGGCCAAAGCAGAGAAATGACTGTGCATTAGCGTTGCGACCAACGGGCAATACCACCACGATGACCTGGCTCAGGATAGTCAGGTCGACGAGGCCTATGAACACGCAAAAAGCACATTGCACGATTGGATTAGCCCTGAGGGGCCACTCCTGCCTGAACCGGCATACCAGTGAGTCAGGGTACCGGCACGGCACAACAACACAGCAACAATCACACTGGCCACGCCCCACCCACCCGCCTAGGGTGCAGGGCATGACAACCGACCAGATCATCCTGTTTGCTCTTTTTGGCCTTGTCTTTGCATTTCTGCTTTGGGGCAAGTTTCGCTACGATATCGTGGCTTTTTCGGCATTGATGGCGGGCGTGTTGCTGGGCGTGGTACCCACCAGTCAGGCGTTTGCGGGCTTTGGGCACCCTGCAACGCTTGTGGTTGCGCTGGTGCTGGTGGTATCGGCCGGGCTGGTCCGGTCGGGGGCCGTGTTCTTGATCACACGCACGTTGGTAAATGCCAGCCGGTCTCTGGGTAGCCACATCACGTTGATGGGGGCTATTGGCGGTGTCCTATCAGCGTTAATGAATAATGTGGCCGCGCTCGCGCTGTTGATGCCCGTCGACATTCAAACCGCGCGCAAGGCCGGGCGCAGCCCTGGGCTTAGCCTAATGCCGCTGAGCTTTGCCACGATCCTCGGTGGCATGGTCACATTGATCGGAACTCCACCGAATATCATCATCGCCAGCATCCGGGAGGAACGGTTGGGCGCCCCATTTGCAATGTTTGACTTTGCGCCCGTCGGCGGAGTTACGGCCATTGCAGGCCTAATCTTTATCGCTTTGATAGGCTGGCGGCTGATTCCTGCGCGCGAGGATAGCAAACTGGGCGCAGATGATATTTCTCAATTCATCGCTGAACTAACGGTTCCCGAGGGGTCTCGCCTTATTGGCAAACAGTTGCGTGATCTTGAAGAAGAGGCAGAAAAGGCAGATGTTGCGATCATTGGTCTGATCCGAGATAGCAAGCGGCGCTATGGCCGCGCACGCGATGCGCGCCTGCGCGCCGGCGATGCTTTGGTGCTTGAGGCGACACCGGATGCGCTGGACGAATTCCGCGCAGCTTTTTCTTTAGCCGTCGCAGATGCCAAGCGCGAGGAACGGCTTAAGGCTGATGGGGATGGGGTAGACATCATCGAAGTGGTGGTCACCGATCAGTCTCGGTTGATCGGGCGCACGGCCGAATCCGTCGGCTTGGGCTGGCGGCAATCCACAGTGCTGCTGGGCATCTCCCACCGGGGGCAAAAAATTACCCGGCAGATCCGCAAAACTCAGATCAATGTCGGCGACATCTTACTTTTGCTGGTGCCGCGCGAGACCGGCGCAGACGTCACTCAGTGGCTGGGCTGCCTACCGCTGGCCGACCGTGGCCTTGCCGTCACCGCAGACGAAAAAGTCTGGATCGCGATTGGTATTTTTTCGGCTGCTGTGCTGGCCGCAAGTGTTGGTCTGATTTACCTGCCCGTGGCACTGGGCCTTGTGGTGGTGGTTTATGTTCTTGCAAAAATCGTGCCCTTGGCCGAGCTCTACACCCATATTGAATGGCCTGTGGTGGTGTTGCTGGGGTCGATGATCCCACTGGGGGCGGCGCTGGAAAGCTCCGGCGGAACAGAGCTGATTTCGGGCGCACTGATCACGCTGACCATGGGAATGCCTGCCTGGGCGGTGCTGACGATGCTGATGATCGTCACAATGAGTTTGTCAGATGTGCTCAACAACACGGCTACAACGATCGTCGCCGCCCCGGTGGGCATTCAGATGGCGCAAAGCCTGAACGTGTCACCCGATCCATTTTTGATGGCAGTGGCGGTCGCTGCCTCCTCGGCGTTTTTGACGCCGATTGGTCACAAGAATAATACCCTCATACTTGGCCCCGGCGGTTACCATTTCGGGGATTATTGGCGAATTGGGCTACCGTTAGAAGCGATCGTCGTTATTGTATCAATCCCCGCAATACTTGTGTTTTGGCCGCTGTGAAGTGGCCGAGATGGCCAGGTTCAGCAGCGGCTATCATGGCGACAATACGCGCAAGGATACTTTTCTGGACGACTGCAGCTTTTGAGGTCCCAATGTCGGCAGCTCTGACGCAAAAGCCGGAAGCGATTTAAAGCGTTATGCGAAAACCCAGACTCACTTATCGTTGCATATAACATTTCAACGCATTAATGGCCGGCGTCCGACTGCCTATTCAAAGCGGCCAGATGAACGGGATCGTGACCGAAGCCAAAAGTCCCACGCTCAGGTTCAGCGGAATGCCCACACGCATGAAATCAGTGAATTTGTAGCCACCAGGGCCATAAACCAGCATATTGGTCTGATACCCGATGGGGGTGGCAAAGCTGGCAGAGGCCGCCACCATCACCGCCACGACCAATGGGCGTGCATCAATTCCAAGCGCAGCTGCCAGACCAATGGCAATAGGCGTCACAACCACTGCCACCGCATTGTTGCTCACCAGTTCTGTCAGCACTGACGTCAGCAGATAGACTGCCCAGACAATCAGGAACGGTGGCAAAGCCCCAAGACCCGGCGCAACCGCGTTCACGATCAGCGCAACGGCACCCGATGCATCAAGTGCGGCTCCTATGGCCAGCATCGAAAAAATCAGGGCCAGCAAACGTCCATCAACAAAGGAAAATGCTTCATCGGCATCAATGCAGCGGGTAACCAGCACAATCGCAACAGCTACGACCGCCAGCAAAAAGATCGGTGCCACGCCAAACGCGGCCAGCACAACAAGGCCCAGCAACGCCAAAAGGACAACTGGCGCATGGCTGCGTCGGAACGCGCGCTGTGAAGGCTTGGAGACATCCACCATATCCATATCACTTGCTAGTCGCTGAATGTCGTCTGGCGCACCTTCCAGAAGAAGCGTATCGCCGATACGCACCACGAGTTCATCAAGCTGCATGCCGATGTTCTGGTCGCGCCGATGCACCGCAAGCGGATAGACGCCGTAACGCCGCCGCAATCGCATCACGCCCAAACTGCGGCCGATCATCTTGCAGCCGGGGGTGATCAAAACTTCAACAGTGGTCGTCTCAACTGCGCCCACCTGATCCAGACGTTTGAGCTCCTTGTTGCGCTGTAAGCTCAGAAGTTCTGTCATCTGTGTTCGCAGAACCACCCGGTCACCCACCTGCAACGCAACATCTGTCAGATTGCGCCGCAATGACTGGTCCCCGCGGATCACGTCAATCAGGCGCACACCTTCCCGCTTGAAAAGCTGCACCCCCAGCACATCGCGTCCGATCAGGTTGCTGTCAGGTGGGATCACTGCCTCGGTAAAGAACTTCATCCTAGAACGGTCGCTGAGCAGCCCGGCCATGCTGTCACGGTCGGGCAGCAATAACGGCCCAATGAACCGCAAATAAATCATGCCCCATATCACCAGTATGATGCCCAGAGGAGTGACTTCGAAAATGGTGAACGGAGCAAGGCCCTGTGCCCGTGCAACCCCATCCACAAGCAAGTTGGTTGACGTTCCAATCAGTGTCAATGTACCCCCCAAAATCGCTGCATAGCTGAGTGGTATCAGAAACTTGGACGGGGACAGACCAAGCGTTTTAGCCAACTGAACAAAGACAGGGATCATGACAACAACCACAGGCGTATTCGACGCGATTGCCGATGACAGGATGACAAATCCCATCAACATCGCCACAGCCAGCATCGGATTGGTGCGCGCCTGTCGGTCCGCAATGCCAGTGAACGCCTCCAACGCGCCGGTGCGCACCAGCGCTCCCATGATGATAAACATCGCTGCAATCGTCCAAGGTGCCGGGTTCGACAGAACCGTCAACGCAGCATCATAGGGAAGTGCCCCCAACGCCAAAAGCAAGCCGACGCCCACGATTGCAACCACTTCGGTCGGATAGCTTTCCCGCAAAAACAGCACAAACATGAGCAAAACTACGGTCAGCGTGACCACAGCATTGCCCGTCTGAGAAAGAGCGATCAAATCCATGGCCGGTACTTCTTGTTTTCCGAGGTCAGACGCAATTGTCCTCTATTGCGGCGCGCGCTTCAAGCGATGGTTTGCGCGGCTTCACTAAGTACATGCCCAGCAGCATCAGCCCCAGCGCAAACCAAACCGAAGCAGGATAGGCCTCGCGCAAAATTACCCAGGCCCAAAAAATGCCAAAAATGGTCACAAAGTAACTGATCTGCACAGCAAAGACGGGCCCAGCCCGGCCCACCAGCCAGACATAACCAGCATAGGCAATCACGTGCAGCGAAGCGCCGACGACTTGCGCCAGATCCGGCGGGCCATAGGGCGGGCGCGGGTCAATCCATTGACCCGACCCAAGGGCCAGCGGCAACGTAACGATCATGCCAAAGATCGACGCCCCCCAAAGCACTTGTATCGGGTCAAGCCCAGCGGTGCCCCAGCGCGCCACGTAATTGCCCTCAAACGCATAAAACAATCCAGCGATCAAACCGATAAACACCCAGAAAACTGGTATAAAGCCAGACATATCCGCCCCCGGCAAAACGATCATCAAAACCGCCATCATGCCAACAGCCAAGCCAATGAACCGGCGCCACTCAAATCGATCCAGCGCCAGAAACAACGCAATTGGAAAAGCCCATATTGGAATCATCGACAGCAAGATTGACAGCACGCCGGCCGGCAAATGGACCGCAGCTTGGTAACTTGCGGTGTTGGGCAAAATCGAACCAATAAGTGCGATTATCACATAAACACGAACCTGTGCCCACCCCATGCTAAGCCGAGTGCCCCGCACCAAAGCCACCGTCGACATAACGATCGCACCAATGGCCAACTGCCAAAATAGCAGCCCAAAATGTTTGTAACCGGTGCTGACAGCAATCTTTGTCAGTGGCAGGGTCATGCCCCAGGCCGCACCGATTAGAACAAGAACTCCACCATAAAGCGCCAGTTCCCTTTTGGTCATGGCCCACTTTGGGACAGTTGCCCGCCCTGCCGAACCATCTCAATACGGGTTGCGCGCCCGCTCGCGTCCGTTTCCACATAAACACCAGATAAGGTGGCAGGCCCCAAAGCTGGCGAAAACCGTTCTTTCTGCATTCCAGTGATGAAACGTCGCAAGGGTTCGTCCCGCTGCATTCCAATCACGGAATTGTAATCCCCGCACATGCCAGCATCGGTCAGATAGGCGCACCCTTTGGACAGAATCATCGCATCGCTTGTGGGGACATGGGTATGGGTCCCCACCATCAGGCTTGCCCGCCCATCACACCAGTGACCCATCGCCATCTTTTCTGACGTGGCCTCGCAATGGAAATCCACGATCACCGCATCTGCCTGCCCGCCCAACGGATGCGCGCGAAACACAGCTTCCAGCGCTGAGAAAGGATCGTCAAATGGGCGTTTCATGAACACCTGTCCCAAAGCCTGCGCAACCAAAACAGTCTTGCCCCCCCGCGCTTTGAACAATCGGGCGCCTTTACCGGGCGATGCCTTGGAAAAGTTCAATGGTCGAATAATACGCGGCTCAGTTTCGATAAACTGCAACATGTCGCGCTGATCAAAGGCGTGGTCCCCAAGCGTAACACAATCAGCTCCAGCCTCGAACAACGCCTTGGCATGCGCGGCCGAAAGCCCCATGCCAGAGGTTGCATTCTCACCGTTTACAACAACGAAATCGAGGTTCCAGTTCTCGCGCAATTGCGGTAAGTGGTCGGTAATGGCCTGCCGGCCCGATCGGCCCATGACATCGCCTAAGAATAAAATGTTCATGGCCCAAATGCCTAGTGCCCGACCACCCAAACAGCAAGAGGCAACACACAGGTTCTTTTTGCACCAAATATCCCGCAGGGCGCCGCGTCAGCGACGGGGGGCAGCGCCGCCATGAACCTCGATCACCTGCGTGTCGGTCACAATGATGTCGAGCGTCTGATCCGTCTGCTCTGTGGGCAGATCCGTCACCTCTTGCGCCCCATAGGCAAAACCAAGGGCAAGCGTCGGGCGACGGGCGCGTAACTGCTCCAGCGTTCGGTCATAAAATCCACCACCATATCCTAAACGCGCGCCAGCCCGGGAAAACGCAACCAGCGGCACGATCACGATCTCCGGCTCAAGGAAATCATCCACTTCAGGCACCTGCGCACCATAGGGCCCAGCGCGCATCGCC
>Ga0206679_10003509_pt1 | contig 12021 bp, 4 predicted proteins | sample M110012015metaG_FD_155464 | JGI IMG/M metagenome (GOLD analysis project Ga0206679, IMG submission 155464) | Ammonia-oxidizing marine archaeal communities from Monterey Bay, California, United States - M1 100m 12015 | ecosystem: Environmental > Aquatic > Marine > Intertidal zone | place: USA... | reverse complement strand
TCTAATTGCATGAATTAATTGCCCAATACCAATAGATGCAGAATCTCCATCTCCTGAAACTCCAAGGTATAGTAGGTCTTTGTTTACTGCATATGCTCCAGTTGTAACCGAAGGCATTCTTCCGTGTACGGTGTTGAATCCATGCGACTGGCCAAGATAGTATGCAGGTGTTTTGGAAGAACATCCAATTCCAGACATTTTAGCGATACGGTGAGGTTCAATTCCATTTTCCCATGCAGCAGCGACGATTACATTTGAGATTTGGTCATGGCCACATCCAGGGCATAGTGAAGAAGGTCCTCCGGTGTAGGAATCCTTTGGTTCGTTGATCACATTCAGTTTGACTACCTTTGCTGGGCGTGTTGGTGTTTCACTCATTGTGCCACCTCCTCAAGTTTTGACATTATTAATTCAGAATATATTCTTGCACGAGGTGGTTGTCCATCCGAGTAAGCAACAGAATGAACCATAGTCACTAAATCATCAGGCAATTCCTTTCGTAATATTCCCCATAGTTGTCCATCTCTGTTGATTTCAAGAACAATAGTTGTTTTATGGCGTCTAATGAAATCTTCAACTTGGGTCGACATTGGTAATGCGCGTACACGACATTGACTGACTTTCATTCCAGTTTCTTCTAGAATATCATCAATTTCTTGAATTGTATTTTCCATGCTTCCCAGATAAATAATTCCGACATCACATTCTTTTTCTTCGCGTATAATTGGTGCAGGAAGAAGTTCTCTTGCACCATTTATTTTATCTTTCAATCTAGTCATTAGGGCAACATAGTCCTGTGGTTTTTCAGAATATTGTCCCTTTGTATTGTGGCCAGTTCCACGGTATAGAATAGGGTCCATTCCAGAACCAGGTAATGTTCTGTATGGTATGCCATCGCCATCAATGTCAAGATAGCGTCCAAAGTCTTCAAACGCTTCAAAAACATCACGGTCTCTCACAACTTTACCTCTGTCCATATCTTCGTCAGGGTAGGTGAATCCTTCACATTCCCAACGATTCATTCCTAAATCGAGGTCTGATAGTCCAAATACAGGGGTTTGGAATCTTTCGGAGTAATCCATTGCTCTCCAACCAAACTCAAAACATTCTTCAACAGTTCCTGGAATCAATACAATGTGTTGGGTATCTCCATGACTTCCTTCGTATAGCATTGAGATGTCGGATTGTTGAGTACGAGTTGGTAGTCCAGTTGACGGACCTACGCGGTTAACATCCCAGAATACTGATGGTACTTCTGCGAAATATGCAAGCCCAATGAATTCTTGCATTAGAGAGATTCCCGGTCCAGAAGTAGCGGTCATTCCTCTTCCACCAGCCCATCCAGCGCCGATTACCATTCCAGCCGCAGCCAATTCGTCTTCAGCTTGAATGACGGCGCAAGTTGCTTCGCCATCGTCATTGGTTCTAATCTGCGGAATATATTCAATTATTGCTTCAGCAATTCCAGATGAAGGAGTAATCGGATACCATGCCAGCATTTGTACTCCGCCGAAATGACAACCTAATGCTGTTGCTTCATTCCCATCGATAAAGAATTTAGCAGTAGTTTGTTCTCTTTCTTCAACAACATATGGGTCATTCTTAGAGAGATTTTCTTTGAAGTAATCTCGACCTAATCCCAAAGCAGTAAGATTCAATTCAATTGCCCTTTCTTTTCCTTTGAATTGTTTTGTTAATGCAGAAACAAGGGCTGCTTGCTCAATACCAAGCATTTCTGCTAGTATGCCAACATATACAATATTGGTAACTAATTTAGCAATCTTTGGATTAATTTTTCTTGCCAATGAAGACATTGGAACAGGGTATGAGATGACATCGTCTCTATTCATCTCTCTTTTTGCATCTGAATTCCAAATTACTACTGAACCGGATTCAAGAGAAGCCAAGTCTTCATCCCATGTGGCAGGGTTGACCAATATTTGGATATGAGTTCTATCACCTGGGGCTTGGTATCCGTGATCTGAAAGTCTTACGATATACCAAGTCGGCAATCCAGAAATGTTCGAAGGGAACATGTTTTTTCCGGAAACAGGAATACCCATTTCAAACATCGATTGAAGTAAAATCAGGTTCGCACTCTGTGAACCTGTCCCGTTTGCTGTTGCGATATTAATTGTGAAATCGTTTGCAATGGTTTCCATTGTGGGTTGTCCCCTTAGAGGTAAGTGGCGATGAAACTCACTCCTCTTGAAACATTCGGGTCAGCATACACCCTTTGAACATGTTGGAGTGGTCCTTAGATTATTAGCGCTGTTTTCCATGTAAATTGATTCGTCAAGAAAGGTGTTGCAAAGAAGTTACAACTTATTTTTATTTTATTATTCAATAAAAAATAACAATTGAAATTAGGGGTGATACTCAAAACTAATTAGTTTTTGGCAACACACATGGCAGACAAGAATATGTCCGAATCTTGGCAAAAGGCTGAGAAATTGATTACCTCTGGAAAAGCCGAAGGTGCTTTGTTAGAATTACGTGAAACCGATGGTGAAGGAACACACCCAACTACTCTGCGAATCGCAGGTGAAGCAACTTGGGCAATCGCAAAAGGTAAGCGCAATAAAGTAGAATATCGTAAAGCAGCATCACTATTAAGAGAATCAGTTAAGAAAGCGCCTAAGGATAAAAAGGCAAACACATCATACAATAGTGTGCTAAATGAGATGCAAGATTTGGGATTCTCAGAGACCTCACTTCCTCGTCTAATCAATGATGGAACTCCTACTTTTGCAGGTATCATTGCAATGGGTATGGCATTGGTCTTAGTTCTAGCAGGAATCACAATTGCTAATACAGAACAAACATATACGGCTTCGGAAGCATATCTAAACATCACTTGGACCGATGCTTCAGGCGATTTTAGAGATGAAGTAATTACGATTCAATTAGAGTCGGAAAAAGCACCAATTCATGTTGAGAACTTTGTTCTAAATGCTGAAAAAGGTAATTATGACGGAACAAATTTTCATCGAGTAATAAATAATTTCATGATTCAAGGTGGAGATTTCACTAATGGTGACGGAACCGGAGGCCATGCAGCAAAATGGTTTGGTTATTGTAACGGTGCTGATGAAGAAAGTTCTTCCAATTGTGAAGAGACTAGCTGGACAATTCCAGATGAGGCAGACAATGAATTACTGCATACAGCCGGTGCACTTTCAATGGCAAAAACACAAAATGCGAACACCGGTGGTTCACAATTCTTTGTCGTGCCAAGTGATAGTAATCCTTCCCATTTGGACGGAGTTCATACAGTCTTTGGCTACGTCACAGATGGACTTGAACACATCGATTCTATCTCAAATGTTCCTACTGGTGCACAAGACGTACCAACCAATGCTGTGACATTGGTTAGTGTAACTACTGATTCAGTTGAAAAGACGCCTTGGTATCGCACATTCTTTTGATAATATTCAATTGAAATCTTGAGCGCCTTCAATGGGTGTGTTCATAGATGTGTTCCTAATCGGGGGTAATATGGCTATGATTGACACCTTCAATGCACGACGTAATCTATCGGTTGGTGGAGAATATTATTCACTGTCTGGGCTTGATGAAAACGGCATTGATACCAGTGCGCTACCATACACTATTCGCATTCTATTAGAAGGGGCATTGCGAGGCAATGATGGCTTCTTAATCAGTGAAGATGATATTAGAAATATCGCTTCTTGGACTGCGGATGGAGAACGCGGAGAAATACCGTTTAGACCATCAAGAGTAATTCTTCAAGACTTTACAGGAGTTCCAGCAGTTGTTGATTTGGCTGCACTAAGAGATGCTATGGTTGAGATGGGCGGAGATGCTGAAAAAGTAAACCCTCAAGTTCCTGTCGACCTTGTTATTGACCATTCGGTACAAGTCGATGTTTCGGGTGCGCATGGCAATGCATTAGAGATGAATTTAGATATTGAATACCATAGAAATATGGAAAGATATACGTTCCTAAAATGGGGTCAACAATCATTGTCTGATTTCCAAGCAGTACCGCCATCAAGAGGAATTGTTCACCAAGTTAATTTGGAATACTTGGCAAGTGTTGCTCGACAAGAAAATGGAGTTTGGCTGGCCGATACCTTGGTTGGAACAGATTCTCACACAACTATGATCAATGGATTAGGAGTTCTTGGCTGGGGTGTTGGAGGAATTGAGGCTGAAGCTGTAATGCTTGGTCAACCAATTTACATGCTGGCACCAGATGTTGTTGGAGTTCGTTTGGTGGGCAACTTGAATCCAGGTGTAACTGCTACTGATATGACGCTTAGAATTGTAGAGATACTTAGAGAGCAAGGCGTAGTTGGAAAATTCGTTGAATTCTTTGGACAAGGAATGGCGGCATTATCGCTTGCAGATAGAGCAACTATCGCAAATATGGCTCCTGAATATGGAGCAACCTGTGGTTTCTTCCCTGTTGATGAAAGAACATTGGAATATTTGCGATTAACCGGTAGAGAGGATAGTGCAATTGAAGGTGTTGAAGCATACTCTAAGGCGCAGGGACTTTGGTATTCTGCAGGAGATAAAGAGAAATCATATACCGCTACATTGGAATTGGACTTGTCCACAATCCAGCCAGCACTTGCAGGTCCTAAGAGGCCACAAGATAGAGTGGATTTGAGTAATATGAAGCAACACTTTGAGGATTCATTAACTCATGATTTGGGCCACCATGGTCACGGTTTAGAATCAAATGATTTGTCAAATGGAGCAATTGTTGATTTGGAAGGGGAAAGATTTGATTTGAATCATGGCGATGTTGTAATAGCGGCTATTACTTCCTGTACAAATACATCAAATCCTGGAGTGATGTTGGCTGCAGGATTACTTGCAAAGAATGCTCGAGCAAAAGGATTGACAGTCAAACCTTGGGTCAAGACATCACTGGCCCCAGGGTCAAGAGTTGTTACAGAATACTATCAAGCAGCAGGTCTGCAAGATGATCTAAACGCAATGGGATTCCATGTCGTTGGCTATGGTTGTACTACCTGTATTGGCAATTCTGGGCCACTTGCTCAACCAATTGAAAACGCAATTGATGAAGCAGGATTAATCGTAGGTTCTGTAATATCTGGCAATAGAAATTTTGAAGGCAGAGTTCATGGTAAAGTAAAGGCCTCATATTTGGCCAGCCCTCCACTTGTTGTTGCATATGCAATTGCAGGAACTCTTGAAATTGATATGGTCACAGAACCTCTTGGATATTCGCAATCGGGTGAACCCGTAATGCTTTCTGACATATGGCCGAGCGATGAGCAAATAGCAGAATCATTAGCAGTGATTACACCAGAGATGTTCCGTCAAAGGTATTCAGATGCAATGAATGAACCAAGATGGGATGGAATACCTTCCAAAGCAAGCCCACTTTATCCGTGGCAAGCCGACTCAACCTATATTCGCCTACCAACATTTTTCAGCGGATTGGATGAAATTCCAGCCCCAATTGAATCAATTGACAATGCTCGCGTTTTGCTTAAACTTGGTGATTCAATTACTACCGACCACATCTCTCCAGCAGGTTCTTTCCCGGCTGATGGAGCAGCCGGAAAATGGTTGATTGAGCGTGGTATTGAAGCAGGAGATTTCAACTCATTTGGCTCAAGACGTGGAAATCACGAAATAATGATGCGAGGAACTTTTGCAAATGTTAGAATCAGAAACCAAATGGCACCAGGAACAGAAGGTGGCTATGCGCTAAATCATGAAACTGGAGAAATAACTTCAGTCTATGAAGCAGCACAAACAGCAGGTCCAAAGGTTGTATTAGCGGGTTCACAATATGGTACTGGTTCAAGCAGGGATTGGGCTGCAAAGGGAACTTATTTATTGGGTATAAAGGCAGTAATAGCCACTTCCTTTGAAAGAATTCATCGTTCAAATTTAGTTGGAATGGGTGTGTTGCCTATGACTTTCTTGGAAGGCGAATCTCATGAAAGTCTTGGTTTGGATGGTTCTGAATTATTCACGATTCCAATTACAGATTCTGTAAAGCCGTTGCAAATGATTGAAGTTACAGCAACAAAATCGGATGGTTCTGAAATAATTTTTAGCGCTCAAATCAGACTAGATACACCGGTTGAAGTTGATTATTATCGTAATGGTGGCATATTGCATACGGTCTTAAGACAACTTGCTAAACAATGAAATTACATCTTATTGTAATCTAATTCAAAACATTACCTTCAAGGGTGTTGTCTGTTCACCCATGGTTAATGGCAAAGCTAAGCGGTCAAGTTCGGTACCGATTTAGGTCTGATGACCATGATGTTCACATCGCCCTAGAAGGGGATGCGGAATGGGTGGCACAAAGGGTCGAAGAACTCGGTCTTGGAGGAGTAGGTTGGACTATGCCAATCGGTGAAGCGATGAAAGCGACAAATATGTCGGAAGTGTCCAAGGCAAATGCCAAAAAATCCTCTGCTCAACAAAAAATTTCCATTGATGATGCTCCAATTGGCGAAAAACCACTTGACATGGGTCCTACGCCAGACCCTAGCCGTATTCCTGTAGTTCGCAGACCAATCGGTGAACTCAATTTGCAAAAAGAAATTGACAAAATTGGCTTAGAAGGAGCGATAAGACCAGATCCAATTGAATTAATGGAAATGCTTGATGAAACCGATGAACCAATGCCGGCGCAGGGGAAAATGAGTGTTGACCCGATGGCTGAAGCTTGGCTGAGAGAGTTGATGGAAATAGTTGTTAGAGAGCATGGTGCTACCGCTCTCAAGACTGAAGACATTGAAGAAGTCGCTAGTTCAAAATTAGGCAACCGCCAAGGAGTTGAGCTCGAAGTATGGTTAGAGTCATTATTTTCTGCAGGAAAATTGGTCAAAATCCATGGTGGAGATGCAATTGGTTGGGGCCCATCTCCTAGATGGTTAAACGGTCGAATCTGAGAAATAAATCACCCACTTTGAAGTCTTTTTAAGACAATATTTTTGTGTCTACAATGCAGTGTATTGCAATAGATTACATTGCTACAATAAAAGTGCATAAACGGCTCACTAAGGGGGTGGAATCTATTTCTTTATACAATCTTATAGGCAACAGCATTAAAGTGGAAGCGGCGGTGGCGATAGTTAGTGATGATGATGTCAATCAAAACAGACCAATTGAAGGCCCAAGTTCGCAGCACTTTCCTAGTGCTGATAATGCTACTTTCAACAACCGCCGCTTTAGCCACAACTTCAAGTGCCTCAATGAGCCGAAGTTATACAACTGGAAGAGATCCACAAGATGTTGCAATTGGAGATTTCAATTGCGATGGAGCAAATGATCTTGCCATGGCTACCGATGGTTCTCACACGATAACTATCCTTTGGAATGATGGCTTTGGTGATTTTTCAGAACGCCAAGACATATGGGTGACAAATAATCAATCAAGAGATGCTGAATGGGACGAATTTTCAAATGTCCAATTCATTGAAGTTGGAGAATTTACTGGCGACAACGCCATTGACATTGTAATTTTCCAAAGAAATAATCCTTTCAAGACAGATGATAATGGAGCTCCAGCAGGAGAACCAGGTAACGTCACAATTATTGAAAATCAAGGCTGTAGCAATAAGGACTGGACAATTGGTCAACGTTTCTCTCACTTCTGGGCTTGGGATTTGGCAGTTGGTGATGCAGACCAAGATGGAGACGATGATGTTTACATTCTGGATTTGATGGCAGATATTGATACTCAAAGAGTGGTTGCATATAGAGGTCCAATTACATCATCAACTCAAGGAATTACCACTTCACTCGGTTCAGCGAAGAGTAATTCATACCGTTCATTGGAAATAGGTGATTGGGGCGAATCTCAAACAAGTATTTCTGGTGCATGTACGGATGACGATTTGTTCTTGTTGCGTTCGGAAGGTGTTGATTACAGTACAGGACAAACAACCAATCCAGGTAATGACGATAACGTTTCAATCATTGAATTTGATTGTTTAACAAACACATATCCGGCGACCTATTCATATGGTACAAATCAAGTTAATACAAATACAATTAACATGGCAACTGTCTTTTCACAAGGTTTTGATATTGGAGATATGGACTCTAATGGAGTCACTGATGTCATAGTGCTAAATGATGGTAATTTGGAAAATGTCACCTATGTGACATCATCAGCAGTCGGAACTTGGTCTGCACCATCACTTGCATATTTTGGACCTTATATTTCGTACGCAGTTTCAGTTGCAGATTTGAATGGTGATAATGAACCTGATTTCATTAATCCGACAGTTGCGTACCAACAAAATACAACTGATTCCGCAGGGGGTTCAACATCATCTTTCTGGCTTAATTTCCCAACCACTGTGCAAGTCACATTGTCTAATGGTGCTGGAGGCCACGTTTCACCGCTATCATACGAGGCAGGTCGTAGACCGAGCCTAGCAGAGGTAGGACAACTTGCAGGAGCGTCAGGTTCAGCACCGGATATCGTCGTAGCGCATACTTCCTATGACTTTGGAAGTTGGATTGACAACTTGGGTTGGGATGGACAATACGACGCAGTTTCAGTCATTGAAATGGATAATAGAGATTTATCAATTACCGGATTGGACATGTCTCCAGTTGACCGATTCTTTGGAGTTGTAGGCGAAGGAACTCGTGATCTCAATGTTACAGTAACCAATACTGGAATGGATACATTAAATGGGCAATCAGCTACATTGGATGTTGAATTAAAGATAGTTGATGAAGCAAATTCTACTAACACTACTGTATACTCAATGGATTGGGACTCAGCAGAAAACAAAGCAGGTTGTGGATCGGGATGTACATGGACTTATGAAGAATATATTGACCAATCTACACACTGGCATGAAGAAACAAACCACTCGAAATTTGAGAGTGGTAGTGAAAACTTCTCAGCCAATCAAAACAATCCAACCGATTTCATGTGGGCTGGAGTTTACACCACAAATGCAAGTGGCGATACATGGACAGGATTCGGACGTAACTGGGATGATGCAATGACTCTAAACTCTGTAGACTTGACAGGTTCCGACCGCGCATTCATGGGAGTTGAAGTATTCCAATCCCTATCTTTCGGTGCTTTAGGAAGTGCTGACCAAAATGGATGGATTATTGGAGATGTCTGGGATGACTTGGCAATTATTGAAGTTGGAAGTATTGAAACTGGATGGTCAACGATTAACTGTCCAACAGAGGCTATGCTCAACGCAGCATGTTCATCTGGATATTCAATGTGGGGTGGTTATGATAATGACCGCTTGACCAAGATGGGATTCGGAGGAGTTGCTGAAGGAGTATACCATTATGGGATATACAGTGGTGGAACTCACTACGGTTGGAACAATTTCACAGAGGATGGAGTCGGTGCATTTGACCTAAGTGGTTGGGCAGGAGAAACCGTTGATATTAGGTTTAGATTTAGAACCGGTTTCGATGGAACCATTTCTGACAGCAATGAAAGTAGATGGTCTGGTCTTGATGGTTATGCAATAGACAATATTTCAATTTGGAAGCAAACTTCTGCATTCTTACCTAATCCACAAACACAACAGAGTCAGATTTCATTAACAAATCTAGGACCTGGTGAAGAATATACAACTTCTTTGTCAGTAAATGTCCTCAATGATACTACATACAGAGTTAGTGCAGCATTAACAGCCAATGCTTGGGACGAACAATCTCTCAATGATGAAATAATTGGATACCTAACACCATTCAACCTTTACGACCCAGCAGTTGAGGGAATTGATTACTTCAAGCCTGGTGGTTTGTACGCAGAAGGAATTTTTGATATTGGTGTTACAACCAATAACTGGGGAAACACTCTTGTTGATTTCGATATTGAAGCCAAGGTATTCACTGCAACTCCTTCCGATATATATTGTGGTGTTCCATCAGAAATCTGTAAAGAAACATTTGAAGGTGGCGCAGACGGATATCGTTACGTCGAAAGTAACAATCCACAAGGAGCAGTATACAATGAAGCAAGTTGTAGCGAGAAAATTTTCAATAATTATGCATATTGGTTTGGACATCCATGCAGCACTGCTACCAGTGGATACGGAGATGCATGGGCTAATGAGACAATGTCACTACCTGCTGTAGATCTTACTAGCATGTCCGGTGATTTCGTTTCACTAAACTTTGAATATTATGCAGACACATTCTATGGTATTGATTCTGACGGAACAAGTATTGTTGATGTCAATGATTATGCAGCAATTACATTGGAATACGAAAACAATGCAGGAAACTTTAGTGCTTTCCTAATTGGTCAATGGAGCGATTATAATGAGGATGGAACTTGTAGAGTAGATGATAATAACGACGGTATTGTCAATTCCACAGAATCCTTTGACAATGTTGAAATCGATTATGTTGGTGATTCTGGTTCAACAGATGGAACCGGTGGCAATTACGCTCTTTTCTTCAATACTGATGATTTGGTTAAGACCGCAAATATTGACTTGACTCACATTTACATTCTTAATACAAGTGACTCAAACAACCAGAATTGGTACCGAGAATGTATCTCATTAGCTGGAACTACAACTCAAATTAATTTCGAATTCCAATCTGATGACGATGGAAGAAATGGTATCAATGATGGTTTCAAAGGTGTTGCATTCAACAATATCTCGCTACAAGAATATACTTTCTTGGAAGAAGCATCATACACAATGTCTCGTACAAATGTTGATGCAGAAGATGTTTCAACAGATATAGTCTCTTCACATGAATTCACATCTGGAGTGTATATGGTTCAAGTTGAAACAATATTTGATAATACAACGGTGGGTAAGAATTGGTTCAATGACAATGAGATTTCAGTCGCTAATAACAAGAAGAGAGTAATTTTCAATGTTGAATCCGTTGATGTAACTCTTGGAAAGCCTGAAACATTATCTTGTATTTCAGATCAAACACTTGAATGTGTAATGCCAATTGACAGCGCTCTAACACATTCATGGGATGTATTGGTTACAAATGGTGTTCTTGCTGGAGATTATGTATTCAACATGGATATTGAAGACTTAACAACAGGCTCCATCGCTCATTCAACTACCGCAGGGCCTCAGCAAAATTTAGCAGCTCATCAACGTATTACCGCTCAATTCACACCGTGGAATGGATGGCAAGATGGACATCAATACAACATTAGTTTCTCTGCAGAATTAGCAAATGGTAATCCATCTGGTAATGTTCGTTCTTTCATTGCAACATTTGAAGATAATATTGATGTTGCAATATTAGGTGATACATCTGCCCGTACTACAGCAATTAAGCAAGATTTGGCGCTATTGGGTATGTCATATACGCAATACAGCATCAATGACTGGGATACATACTTCGATGCAGGTTGGTTTACTCACTATGACAAGATTATTCTGCCATGGCAAGATACACTTGCAGCAAAGGATATTGAAAACGGTGGACGTGGATACTTCCAAAAGATTGGTAGTTCAGCAAACCGTCTAATCCTTGAAGGTTTCATGTCTTCTGGTGGTACTGTTCAAGCCCACCTTGGACCTCAGGGAAGTCAAATCTATGGTACTGACCAAGGATTGAGCGGACGTCTACCATTTGGATTAGATATTCAGAGTAGAAACACTCCTGAAAGTAAGATTACATACTCTGACATGGATCTAGCAGACCCATACCATCCGATAATGGAAAATATCAACTCTAATGCGTTCCAAGGATTTGATGCAGATTCAACAGTTGCTGAAGCAGTACTCAATACTAAATCTGTAAGCGCAAACGAAGTACCTGTTTCGTGCAATGGATATATGGAATCCGGTGGATACTTCCAAAGAGTCGTTCGTTCTTCAAGTGATATTCAAGACACTGTTCTTGGAGTCTGTTCATACTACGATGGTGGACTAATTGTTACAACAATGGATATTGCAACAGTTTCTGACAGAGCAGATAGTATGACATTCCCTCTATTAGGAAATATGCTATCATACCAAGTAAGTCCTTACCCTGATGGTTTTGGAACACTCGGTAATGGTTTGGAATTGA